>Ga0207738_100022_pt1 | contig 36880 bp, 23 predicted proteins | sample LuqExpMetagenom9_FD_187767 | JGI IMG/M metagenome (GOLD analysis project Ga0207738, IMG submission 187767) | Tropical forest soil microbial communities from Luquillo Experimental Forest, Puerto Rico - Sample 9 (SPAdes) | ecosystem: Environmental > Terrestrial > Soil > Tropical forest ... | reverse complement strand
ACACTGAGCATCGGTCCACGGTATACATGGTCTCCGCGTAATAGCCGCTTAGGTCTTCAGGCGCAATGCCTGGTTGGCGAAGCCTGGGGCCGCAATAGCTATTTCCCCACGTTGACCGGTGTTCATACGAGTGATCAAGGACTCGAAGTCGAAGCTGGCGGGGGTGCTAACTTGCGCCTCACGCCTCATACTTCTATTCAACTGCTGCATGCTGACTGGGTGCGTACCGCGCTCGGCAATGCGAGTACAGGACGCCAGTACAGCTTGCGGCTCGGTTCGGGATTCGCCGTCCGTTTCTGACGCTTGCTCTGCTCAATGCAGTACAGGTGCAGAGAACTCTTCTTTTCTGTCACCATCCTGTCGGTCCTCATTGTTGGAAGACGATGAGGACCGACTCTTCTATCTACCTTTAAAAGAACGATTTATCTGTACTACTCTGCGCCTTTGAATGACTCCGCCGAAAATGGAGAGCAGGCGCGCGTTCACAGGAGGTTGTGTGCGGGCGATGGCGCGACATGCACACGTGATTCGAGCTACTCTATTGGTTGCGATATATCCAGTTTTGAACGGAGTGCGTATGGGAGTCCTCACCCGCATTGGCGTGGCCCTTGATTCCGACTTGCTTGAGCGTTTTGACAGCTCGATCCAGCGCAGCGGTTATACCAATCGCTCGGAAGCCTTTCGCGATCTGATCCGTGACCGTTTGATCAACGAGCAAACCGCATCGCCCAAATCCACCGTGGTGGGAACCATAACTCTCATCTACGATCACCATGCGCATGGCGTTGGCGAAAAGCTTACTGAATTGCAACACGCCTATCACCAATTGATCGTCTCCACCAGTCATGCGCATCTGGATCATGATTCCTGCCTGGAGGTGCTGATCGTTCACGGGGCTTCCGTAGAAGTGGAGCAACTGGCGGATCGCTTGATAGGCCTCAAGGGTGTGCAGCATGGACGTTTGGTGAAGGCTGTCCCCGCGCATGCTTTGGAGCCGGGAACGAAGCCAGCTCATAAGCATCCACATACGCATTGAAGTGGAAGTGAAATAGATCGGCGAACTTCTGGAATAGAGAGGCCCCCGGTCGATTCCGCACGGTTACGTTGCCAAATGGGGAGAAGCAGATCAGAAGGTTCTTTTCAGCCAGAAACGTGTCTGAATAGGCTCCACCGGATGGAAGACGTTGGTGAACGATGCTGCCGCTGTTGGCGCAACCCGATTCTCATACGCATAATCGATATCGTGATCCGCGCGGTTGAGCATGTTCAGCACTTCTACCGACACTCGCCATTTTTTGCGGAGAACATATCCCAGATCGCCATTGACCAGCGCCGTGGCCGGCGAACGGAAGATGCCGTCCGAGGTCAGGTCGCGTGGGCCAAAATAGCGCAGGCGCAGGCTCGATGAGAATCCCTTATAGTCGTGCATAGAAATGCCGGTTGCAATCACCAGATCGATAGCTTCTGGCACACGCTTTCCGCCTGGGCTGCTGGGAGCCGCATCATCCGTATCCAGTTCCGTGAAGAGTGCATGCGACTTGGCCAGATCAAAATCAAGGTCCAGATGTTTCGTTGGCGTGTAGAAGTTGGCAAACTCTAGGCCGTAGCGGTCGCTCGGTTGACGAGAGGCCGTTGTGCCGCCTGTGTCGCCCGATTGTTGTAGCTCGGAAGCACTGTGCAGATACCAGAGGGAAAGTGTGCTTTGCAGATGCGGAACGGCCTGCGTGCGTACGCCGATCTCTCCACCTTTGGTTGGAATCAGGGGAGGGATTTTGTCTGCTGGGATACCTGCGTAGGGGTTTTCTCCAGAGATGGGCTGCACAGTCTGCGTTGTGCCACGCCCATCATTCGAGTGAAAACTGAATCCGCCCTGCAGGTAGACTTCTGTGCTGGCCCACGGTCCAAAGATGAGATTCAACTTCGGACTCGGCGCGAATTTGCTTGCCGTTCCGTTGTTGGCGGAGGTTACCAGGCTCGTTACATCAAAGCGCTGCAAGTCTCCGCGTACCGCAGCCACGGAGCGGAACTTCGCGGCCCACTGCATTCTGTTCTCTGCATACAAGCCGAGCTGCGTGTCGATCAACTGATCGGCTTGTGTGGTGGCGGGCAGTGTGTTGCCGGTTCCGGAGTCGACTTTGTCTATGCGCTTGCGGTTTTGCGATTGGTAGAGACCATTGCGAATCCAGTCGTTGCGCAGTTGCAGGCCGAGGGTATTTTCCACCTTACGGCCAAGCCATTCGCTCCGGAGCGTGTGTTGTGCGTTCAATCCCGCAACCCAGCGTCTATCGGTTTGCTCGAACTGATCACCACGTGTGGTGTCGGTTAGGTAGTAGGTGAAATCTGAGAACAGGTCGAGATCATAGTAAAAGGCGTACACCATGGCTTTCGAGATGGAGTTGGAGCTCTGGTGGTGTCCTTCCACCTGCATGCTGTAGCGCTGCGAGTGCCCGCCACCCGAGGGATCGAGCGTGCCGAAAAATCCCACTAGCGGTACGGCCTTTGCGCTAATTTGGTCGCTCGAGTGCCATCGGCCGTGGTAAGCGCGCGCGGTACTGCTGACTCCGCTGGCATCGTTGCCCTGACTGTAGCTGAGCAGGCCATTGAACTTGGAATAATTGTCCGGGTGCGTCCATGGACCATCGTCGTGATAGATCTCACCACCTGCAAGCAGCGTGCCGTGGTCGATCTGCGTCGATGCTCCGAAAACAATCCGCTCATAACCGTACATGCCGCCTTCCACCTGCACAAAATTCTGCGGAAGCTTCTTGAAGAACTCAATATGCGCGGAGCCTGCCGATCCATAGTTGCCCACATGCGCGTAGTAGGGGCCTTTTTCATAGTTCACACGCTTCACAAACTCGGGAATCACGATGTTCATATCCGAGTAGCCTTCGCCATGCGCGTGTGTGGGCAGGTTGAGTGGCATCTCGTCGAGAAAAATGGCAAAGTCGGTCCCATGATCGAGATTGAAGCCGCGCAGAAAGTACTGGTTGGCTTTACCTCCGCCGGCGTGCTGCGTGATGATGACGCCCGGCACTGTCTCCAGCACTTCACCCGCGCGCAGAATGGGACGCGTGGCAAGTTCGCTCGCTCCTACCGTACCCTGCGTGCTTGAGTCGGCAAGGCCAATCAGATCGTCCGCACGGCCTTGCACGCTGATGGTGGTGTTCACTGTGCTGATGGCCAGTTGAATGCGGAGTGAGCGCGTTGTCTGATCCGAGCCGACGATGACAGGAATTTCACGGCTCTCGAAGTTGGGCGCAGAAACAAACAGACGATAGTATCCTGCCGTCACGCCAGCGAAGAGAAAACCGCTATTGCGATCCGATTGCGCTGCCTTCAATATGGCGCCACCCGCGCTTTGAATCGTCAGCGAAGCGTCTGGAATCCCTGCGCCGGAGCTGTCAACGACGGTTCCTGAAAATTGGAGTGCGACATTCCTGAATTGCGTTGACATTTGACCTGCTGCAGGATTGTGCCCCTGTGCCCGCAGTACAGTCTGCGGCACAACAAACAACGAGGAAGCCATCAACAGCACAACTGGAACAACGCTTCGAGAACGATTCAATTCTGGCTCCTGAAAACGTGCAAATACCCTCGACAGGATTTCCTGACGGTGGAGGCGTATCCCGTTCCTGAAACCACGGTGAGCGGGTGAAGGTAATTCTGCAGGTCATTCTTGCATAAGTAACACGATTTGTAAAATAGTATGCATATAAAGTAATTAAAAACGTATGCTGCATCCGTAAAGATGCTGTGTGCGTGCATTTCGCGTGGAACGTGCTGCTCGCCTGCTTACTGCTTATTCGTTGCCCTAGATCTAGCCTTGGGCAATTCGCGCCATACACTCAGGCCTATGCGCTGGTTGCCCACGCGTCGCTTGCCAGCACATCCCAATCAACGACTCGCTTGGATGTTCCTGGTAGCACGAATTCAATAATGGTAATATTAGTTCAATGGCCAGATATGGCGTGCCAGGAGCGGCGCGCTTTGTTACGCAAGGGGTTTTGATGTCCCGTTTGTTTTGTTTTATTTGCGGCACGACGAAGGCCCGCATCGCGGCCATCTATCTCTTCCTTGCTATTTTTAACGGGCTGGCCTGGCTCTGGGCTCTGGTCGCATTTCGTAATTTTCCGGTCCTGTTGGGAACCGCTTTTCTGGCTTACAGCCTTGGGCTGCGCCATGCAGTTGACGCCGATCATATTGCGGCAATCGATAACGTGACGCGCAAGCTCATGCAAGAAGGCAAGCGCCCCGTTGCTGTGGGCCTGATGTTCTCGTTTGGGCACTCGACCATTGTGGTGATTGGATCTGCGGCAATTGCCCTGGCCACAGTTTTCCTGCAGGAACGTGTTGGCGCAATTCGCAGCATCGGCAGCGTTGTTGGGACGTTGGTTTCCACCTTCTTCCTGTTCGGAATCGCCATCGCAAATCTGCTTGTACTACGCTCGATCTATGCGGCGTTTGCGCGCGTCCGGCGTGGTTTGCCTTACGTCGAGGAAGATCTGGATTTGCTCTTGGCGGGCGGCGGATTCTTGGCCAGAATCTTCAAGCCAATGTTCGCAATGATCCGTGCGAGTTGGCAGATGTATCCTCTCGGACTTCTCTTCGGTTTGGGTTTTGACACTGCAACGGAGATTGGCCTACTCGGCATTTCTGCATCGGAAGCCTCTCATGGCTTGCCGGTCTGGTCCATCATGGTCTTCCCCATGTTGTTCGCGGCGGGTATGTCCCTGATTGACACCACCGACAACATCCTCATGCTGGGGGCCTACGGATGGGCCTTCGTCAAGCCCGTTCGCAAGCTTTATTACAACCTGACCATCACCTCCGTTTCGGTCGTCGTTGCCTTTGCCGTTGGCGGGATTGAAGCGTTGAGCCTGCTTGCCAATCGATTCAGTCTGGAAGGACGTTTTTGGGAACTAGTCAGGAGAATAAGCGAGAACTTTGGCGTTCTCGGTTACTGCATCATCGCGCTATTTCTTGCGGCGTGGGTGTTTTCGATCGGCTTCTACAAATGGCAACGCTTCGACGACATCGAACTCAATGGCGCAGTGGTGAAAGCTGAAGAATAGCTCTGCTCCCAATTCATCGCAGACAATTTGCAGGAATCGGCCCATGCTTATCCTTGATCTTGGCCTAGATCAAGGCGCTGACGTGTCAATGGGCTTAGCTGCGCCGCTTGCGAAGTTTGCGCCATGAGTAGAGGCCCGCGCGTGGAGCAAGGTGTTAGCACCAAGGAATGCATGGATCGTGCTCTGGAAGGGAAGATCCCATCCAGAGCACGGTGTATTTATTGACGACGCGTTTCCCACCACAGATATGTTGAGGGCAGGACAAGCAGTGTGAGCAGGGTTGATGTTGCAAGTCCACCGATGACAACTGTCGCCAGTGGGCGCTGTACCTCGGCGCCGGCACCGTGAGAAAAGGCCATTGGAACAAACCCGAGGGTAGCAACCAAGGCTGTTGTCAGCACCGGACGAAGACGCGAAATGGCGCCCTGCACAACGGAGTCACGCACTGCAAGGCCGCTCAGTTGCAGGCTACGCATACAACTGAGCAGAACAATTCCATTGAGCACGGCAATGCCAAACAGCGCAATGAATCCCACGCCAGCGGAGATGCTAAAGGGCATTCCACGCATCAGAAGGGCTGTGATGCCTCCGGTTGCAGCCAGTGGGATATTGAGAAAAATCAATACCGCAGGCGAGAAGGACTGGAAGTTGATATAGAGCAGAACAAAGATGAGAATAAGCACGACAGGAATTACGATCATCAGCCTGCGGCTTGCACTTTGCAACTGTTCGAACTGACCGCCCCATTGCAACTGATATCCGCTTGGGATGGCGATTCTATTGCTGACCGCGCGCTGCGCATCGGCTACAAACCCGGCGAGGTCGCGGCCACGGATATTGACCTCAACGCTGATGCGTCGCTGTCCACCTTCGCGGCTGATTTGGGCAGGCCCCTCTTCTTCGATAATGTCTGCCAGTTGTGCCAAAGGGATGAAGTGTCCTTCATGATCTCCTACTCGCAGATTGCCTATGGCTTCCACGGAGGAGCGCTGTTCTTCCGGAAATCTGAGCTGCATGGTGAAGCGGCGATTCGCCTCGATAATTCCGCCAATGGGTTTGCCGCCGATGGTCTGTACGGTATCGAGTACATCCGCGGCATCCAGGCCGTGCCGTGCCAGTGCCTCTCGTCGTAGATGGATGCGCAGATAGGGAAGTCCCGCAACGCGCTCGGCCCGCACGTCGGCAGCTCCTGGAACTTTGGCGACAACCGCTGCAATCATGTCGGCTTTCTGTTTGAGCACACTGAGATCGTCTCCAAAGAGCCTGATAGCAAGATCGCTACGCGAGCCGCCTTCCATCAGCTCTTGCATGCGCATCTGGATAGGCTGCGAAAAACTATAGGCTGCGCCTGGAGCTTCATCTTCAAGCCGCGCTTTCATGGCAGAGATTAGCTCCGCCTTGGTTCGTTTCTGTGGCCACGTTTCTGGAGGCTTCAGCATGACGTAGACATCGCTTTGATCAATTGCCATAGGGTCGGTGGCGATTTCAGGGCTACCAGTCCGGCTAAAGACCGACGCGACCTCAGGGAACTCGCGCAAGACTCTTTCAATGATTTCGTTGCCGTGGAGAGACTCCGAAATAGAGATGCCAGGCACGCGATACATTTGCACCAGCAACGAGCCTTCGTCCAGCGACGGAATGAATTCCGCGCCCAGGAAGGGAATGGCTGCTAGCGATAGAGCGAAGATGCCTGCTGCCGCACCAAGCGTTCTACGCGGGTGTCGGAGCGCCAATTGAAGAAACGGTCGATAAAGTATCTCCAGGCGGTGCATGAACCAGGTGTGCTGCTTTATCGATTGTTTGCGCAAGAAAAGGCTGCTCAATACGGGCATGAGCGTGAGCGCAAGGATGAGCGAGCCGAGAAGTGCAAAGAGAACAGTTGCAGCCATCGGCTTGAACAGTTTGCCTTCAACACCGCCAAGCGTGAGGATGGGGATGTAGACGAGGGCGATGATGGTAACGCCGAAGAAGATGGGACGCGCAACCTCACACGATGCTTGCAGAATGGTGCGGTGAACGTCTTCGCCCGCTTGCCTCTGCCCGAGGCGGCGCAGAATGTTTTCGACGATTACGACCGAACCATCGACAATCAGACCAAAATCAATCGCTCCCAGGCTCATTAGATTTCCGGTAATGCCGGACTGCACCATGCCGATCAGAGCTACCAGCATGGAGAGTGGAATCGCAGTCGACACAATCAACCCAGAACGGAAGCTTCCGAGCAGCAGCAGTAGAACTGCGATTACCAGGAGTCCGCCTTCAATGAGATTGCGCGTTATGGTGTGAATAGTGCGTTTGACCAGATCGGTGCGGTCATAGAGAGGCTCAATTTTTACTCCGGGCGGAAGTGTTTTTTCGATCTCTTTCAGACTCTGGCGAACCCTGTCCGCAACGCTGCGAGAATTCTCGCCCAGCAGCATCATGGCTACGCCGATGACGATCTCTCCCTGGCCATTCTGCGTGGCAAATCCGCGACGCACCATTGGAGCAAAGCGAACCGTAGCCAGATTGCGCACAAGAATGGGCGTGCCGGCGGAAGAGTTGCCTACCACGATGTTCTCAATATCCGCGAGACTGCCGATGAGCCCTTCTCCACGAATGAGCGATTGTTGCTCCGCATGCTCCAGGTACGCTCCGCCGGCATTGGCATTATTGCGTGAAAGCGCCTCAAGCACACGCGCGAGAGGAATGCGGTATCCGGCAAGTTTGTCGTTGTCTACAGTGATCTCATAGGTCTTGAGTTCACCGCCATGACTGTTGACTTCCACTATGCCGGGAATGCGGCGTAACTTGGGGGCGATGTCCCAGTCCAGTATGCTCCGCAGTTCCATGAGCGAGCGGCCGTTGCCTGAGACCTTGAACTGAAAGATCTCTCCGAGCCCGGTGGAGATTGGCCCCATCTCTGGGACTCCGGCTTCAGCGGGAATGGCCTCGCGTGCCTGAGGCAGCCTTTCCATTACGAGCTGCCGGCAGAAGTAGGGATCTTTTTTCTCGTCGAAATAGATAGCCACATAGGAGAGGCCATATTTCGATGTGGACTGAATGCGCGTGACACCGGGCAGCCCGCTCATGGCCGTTTCCACCGGATACGAGAGCAGTTTCTCAACTTCGAGCGGAGAGAGACTGGGAGCACGCGTGAGAACCAGTACTTGATTCGGAGTAATGTCGGGTTCGGCGTCCATGGGGAGTTTTTGCATGGAGGCAAATCCTGCCATGGCCAGCAGCGCGGCACAGAGCAGCACCAGAATGCGATAGCGAAGAGTGAGCTCAACCAGACGTTCCATGCTACTCCTCTCCAAGTTCGCCACCGGCGAGGATAGATTTCAAATGAAAAGCTCCTTGCGTTACCACTGGAGCGCCTGATTCGATGCCGTGCAGAATTTCTACCTGCCCGTTGGAAGTGACACCAGTCTCTACTTCACGCTTTTCAAATTGTGTGGACGTACGGCGCAGGAAAACGACGGTCTTTCCGTCTACCTGTTGTAATGCGCTTGGAGGCACGGTGATCGCCTGTTTGTCGAAGTTGGTGGGCAGTTCGATACTGGCAAACATCTCGGTCTTGAGCTTGAACTCTGGATTCGCCAATTCGCAGCGTACGCGCGCGGTTCTGGTTTGGGGATCGAGCATGTCGCCGATGTAGGTGACCCGCGCTGCAAAGGTGTTGTCCGGATACGTATCAACGCGGATGATGGCATTCTGCCCGATGCGAATGCGCCCCAAATCTTTTTCGTAGACTTCAGCCTGAATCCATAGGTGAGATAGATCGGCCACTGCGAAGACCTCACGGGATTCATCGATAAGGTCGCCAGAAGAAACAGGCGCCTTGACGACGATGCCCGAGAAGGGTGCTCTCAAAGAGGTCAAATAGGTGGACTGCGGGCCGTGTGCTGCAACGCCAAGACGCCGCAGACGGACTTCGATGCTTTGCGCCAACGCATCCTGAGCACGCAGCGCGGCTTCCAGCTCTTTAAGGCCGGCGAGCGCGGATTCCGCGTCCTTTTCTGCCTCCGCGCCAATATCGGCGAGTCTCCGGCTACGCTCGCTTTGCCGCCGTGCAGGAAGAAGGCGCGCCTTCAGTTCTTCTTGCGCAGAGTGTGCTGCCTGCAATTGCGCAATTAGGTCAGAAGCCTCCAGGTTGTCAAAGGTTGCCAGAACTTGGCCCGTTGTAACGCGGTCGCCAACCTTTACGTGCACTTGTGTAACGCGACCTCGTGAAAGCGGACGCACAGATGCGACACGGCTATCGATCGGCTGGACAGACCCCGTCACATGCAGGAACTCTTTCATCTGCGTAAGCGGTGCGGGGGCTACGACGAGCCCCACGTGCTGCTGCGCGGAGAGATTCATGGTGATCAGATTGTTGGTTTGCGCAGCGTGCTCCGATGCAGTCTGGCTGGCAGGCTTCTTGCAGCCGCCCATGAGAAGGGTACTCGCGAGGAGAAGAATAGAAATCTGCTTCGTCATAGTGCGCCTCCCGCGGCGTGTTCCAGTTCCGCCCATGTGCGTTGCGCATCCTGCTCCGCCTCGATGGCCGTCCATTGTGCGTCTAGATAGCGTCGCTGTTCGTTCAGAACGTCGATCATGCGCATCTGCCCCAGTTTGTAGGCTTTCTCTAGAACGGTCAGATTCTCTGCGGATGGCGCGAGGACCTCGGTCTGCATCTGCGCGGCGTTGCGTTGCGCATTCTGCCAGCGTTGCCATGCGGACTCTACCTCAAGCGGAATGGAATGTTCGAGCGCCTGACGATGGGCACGAGCTGCAAACAAGCGCGCTTCCGCACTTTGGCGGTTGCCGAGCGTGCTGCGTCCCGTGCGTAGGGGAAGCGCGACGCCAAAGGTAAGAGTACTGTTCTGTTCGCGTATGGGGCGTAACGTGCCTTGAGACGTTATGCCATTGAGACCATCGAAGGCGCTGCTTTGCCTGGACCATCCGGTTGAGAGGGTGACATCGGGCCGCCCCTCGGCACGTGCCAACCTGGTGCCAGCCAGCTCATACGCCTCATCGAACTGAGCCACGCGTAAGTCTGATCGTTCTGTAAGCGCTTTGCGCTGCAGCGCGTCGAGTGCGCCGCTAGCGGGCATGATCGGAATAGCGTCTGGAAGCGGTTCAGTCGCGAGTAGGCCTGCCTGGCTCCGGAGATCAGTTTCTGCCGCGTGAATCCTGCTTTCCACGCTCGCGCGCAGAATGGTTGCACGGCTCAATTCCACCTTCAGCAGGCGAGCTTCCAAAGGCGCCACGTCGCCTTCCTTGACGCGCGCTTCAGTCAGTGCCAATGATTGCCGGTGCAGAGCGAGCAACTTGTCCATCACATCACGCTTACGTCGCTCCGCAATAAGTTCTGCGAAAGTCGATTTCAAGGACAGAGTTAATTCCGCGACATTGTTCTGATATGTGGCTTCGGCTTTGAGCACCGCCTGGTCTGCCATGGAGATGCGGTTGGATCGTTTGCCGACGGCCTCAATGGTTTGGGTAAGGTCAGCGGCATACTGATTTTCGTTGGCGGCGCCAAGCGGACGTCCAGTTGTGCCTGTGAGTTGAAGAATGGGGGAAGGGCGGACTGCGGCTTGCCGGTACTGTCCGCGAGCTTCTTCGATGAGTGCTCGCGTGGCAGCGAGATCACGATTTTTCACAATGGCAACGCGCACAAGGTCGTCAACCGTGCGCAGAGCTTGCGTCTGCTGTGCCAGGGCCGGATGCGGCAGGCACAAGACTGCAAGCAAGAGAAGACAGCGCTTCTTTGGCATACAAATCTCCTGTTGGATTTTCCGGTGGAACGATACGAAAAACTAGGAGAGTTGAGGAGGGTGTTCTATAGGAAAAGCGCGCTGCAGGGGAGGCTGAAGGCGTAACGGGCGGGGAGTCCAGATGGCTGCGACGAGGATAGAATGACTGGCTTCAACAGCCGGCAACACGTGCGCGCAGCAGCAAATGCACTGATCGCAGTGATCGGAGGGCTGCTGTTGATGTTGGGACGTTTGGTCGGACTCACAGTCGGAACCGCCAATCAAGCCGCACACAGCAACTTCACCGGCGATAAATAGCATCAAGCCGAGGGCGAAGCAGCGTACAGTTTTGAACCATAGCGTCACACCTCCAGAATGCCACAACATGTTGCTGATGGAAAGCCTCTGCCCGCAGTTCTTGGTTACGAAGTGCCTACGAGCCAGTTTCAGACAAAGGATCGGCAAAGACAATGAGCGCCTTAGCCTGCGATTGGCTAAAGCGCTCATTGTGGATAAGACCTGGTTGGTGCGCTCAAGAAATGACGAAGCGCAAGGAATCGGGTGAGCTAAAAGAGCAGTCTGGCTCCAAGCTGGATCTGGCGGTTGGGATAAGTTCCTGAACTGCCTGTGATCTTTCCAAAGTTGGGCGAGGAGAGGGTTCCGTTCGGAGTGCCGAGGTTGGTCAGGTTGAAAACGTTAGCCACTTCAGACCGGAACTGGAAGACCATCTTTTCGCGGAATTTGAAATTGCGGAAGATGGAAGCATCAATGTTGTGCGCGCCGGGTGCATCGAGAAGATTGGGTCGCACGGTGCCATCGGCCCCAGAGGGCCCAACGCCAGCACAGGATGTGGGATTGGTGCTGTCAAATCCGCAGAGCGCGGAAGTCGTAAACCATTGCGCCATGTTTTCTGCGCGGGAGCGATGCGGGTCGATGACGCGTAGCGATTGACCAGCAATTATGTTGGGGCGGTCGCTACTATTGCCGTCGCCGTTATTGTCCGATCCCGTGGTGATGCTGAAGGGAGCGCCGCTGTTGAAGGTGGCAATTGCCGTCAATGTCCAGCCTTCCAGTGCGGCACGGGCTACACGGTTCATGCCGCCAAAGTAATCCGGCTGCCAGACGACAGACGTCGCGTTCGTCAAACGCTGATCGAAGTCAGAGCGCTGACGGTCAAGATACTGCAGGTTGTAATCCTCAAAGGTGTTGGCCAGGCTGTTGTTGTCCATCATGGCGCTGGCTAGCGTTTTGCTCCAGGTGAAGTGGCTCTTGAAACTTACCGAGTGACTCAGACGTTTATCGAGGGTGATCTGCAGGCCGTTGTAGTTGCTGCTTTGACCGCTCTCCACGGAGTACAGGTTGGAGATGGTGCCAGGCAGAATCGGACGGCGCGCGTTGGCTGTGGACGTTGTATTCGCACTCGGGGTGGTGGTGTTGTACACCGGATAGTTTTTGTCGATTTCAAGGGGCAACTTGCGGGACAGGGAAGCAACATAGGAGATTCCCAGGGCAAGCGTGCGCGTGAGTTGCTGCTGCAGGCCGAAGTTGATCTGGTAGCTATAGGGCCAGCGATAGTTTTCGCTGAGAACGATCAACGACGCAGGCTTGATGTAGCGTGGTGCGGCAGGCGTATAGATGTAGGGATACGGGCTGACGCCTCCGGGGAAATCTGTGGTGTCGGTAGCGTAAATATTGGTCATCGAGACCACATGGGTATACTGTGCCCGCACGTCGAAGGGCTGCGAATTCGACGGCAATTCCCACTCGTTCCCGGAGATGGTTCCGAAGAACAGACCTGCAGCTCCATGCAATACGGTTTTGCCGTTGCCGAACGGATCCCAGGCAAATCCCAGGCGCGGAGAGAAGTGGTTCCACTGTGTGGCCACGCCAGAATCGGGAACGCCCTTATCGCCAGGGAACAACTGGCCGGTAATGGCAGTGGGCGAAACCACCGACTGCACGCCTTGGCGGAAAACAGCAATACGATTGCCGGTGATGGTGGGCGCGGTCTGGATGTCGTAGCGCAGGCCTGCATTGATTGTCAGGCGCGGCAATACGTGAAAGTCGTCCTGCAGGAAGAAGCCATAGTTGAAGTAGTTGGCATTGGTATAGATGGGCGCGTCCTGGTTGAAGGTGTTGGGGCGGCCCAGCAAGAAGTCGGCAAGAGCATTGCCTGTGCGTGCGGTTTTGCTGGAGCTGAAGGAGAAAACGCCGTAGTCGTTGAGCAGGGTATTTTGCGCGTCCTTTTCGAGCGAGGCTTCACCTCCCAGGTTGAGGGCATGTTTGCCGTGCGTAATGCTCAGCACATCGCGCACGCTGTATACATTGGTGCCTGCGATGGGGCCTGCGATGGACTGGCCAAGAGTGAAGTAGCCCGAGACTGCGATTTGCGGTAACTGGGGTGGTCCCTGAATAGCAAAGGTCGATCCGTAATCGGCCAGCGAGAGGGCGGGCAGATTGGTGCGGGCCGCGATCATACGGGTATAGCTTGCCCATAGCTGATTCACGGTCGACGAGCCAATCATCCATACATCGCTGACATTGGCGTTCTGTTGCCTCCAGGTAAATTGCTGCTGAGACCATGGCGCTACGTTTCCGGAGGGAAGCTGGTTCTGATTGCCATTGGTTTGGAAGTACGACGCGGTAAGCTGATGAACTTTGTTCAACTGATGATCGCCCTTAATCAGAAATTCGTCAGCTTGATAGGGCAGTGTTTGATATCCCTGCCAGCCATTTGCGCTCAAATTAGGAGAGGGGAGATTGCGCTTGATCACAGCCTGTGCCGTAGGGTCGAGCGTATCGGTAATCATGTTGCCTGCATAGGGTAGCCGGGTGACCGGATTGCAGACGATGAACTTTCCTGCGCTTGTATCGGCGGTGGAGAGCGTTTGGCTGCAGGTTTTGATGGTGCCGCTGGTCAGCGGAAGATTTTCGCTGAAGTCGCCGGCGCGCTGCGCGGTATCGGGCAGAATGGCACCAGTGAGCAGCGAACTGGTGGATTGGCGCAAGCCGCCGTAGCTGCCGAAGAAGAAGGTGCGGTCGTGCTTGATGGGGCTACCGAGCGTGGCGCCAAACTGATTGCGATGATAAGGAAGATTGATGGTGGAGTTGTGCGTTGTTGCGTTGAAGTCCGTATTGCGGTTGAACTCGAAGAGCGAACCATGAATATGGTTGCCGCCAGACTTGGTCAGCACCGTGACGATGCCGCTTGAAGTACGTCCATATTGAGCGCTGAAGTTGTTGGACTGTACGGCAAATTCGCGGATGGCATCCGGGTTCGGAAGGATGTTCCCGGTGTTGCGCAGGCCAGTCATGTTGGCGCCGCCATCCAGGTAATAGCTGATCTGGCCAACGGTCGAGTCTGTTGAGCCGTTGATGATGGTGTGCTGTTCCGGATAGCCAAGGTTGTTGGCTGTGGTGGAGGATTGTACGCCTGGCGTGATGGCCAGCAACTGATAGACGTTGCGGTTGACCAGTGGCAGATTGTCAATTTCCTTGTTGTCCACGGTGCGCGAAATAGTCGCGTTCGAGGTGTTCAACTGCGGCGCTTCGCTGGTGACGGTCACTGTTTCCGATGCTGTGCCCAGTTCCAATACGAAGGGAAGTTGCGCCTCTTCCATGACCGTCAACGTGATGGGCCCGCTGGTGACAGTCTTGAAACCCTGTGCTTCCACGCGTACGGTATATGTGCCGACGGGCAGAAACTGCGCACGATACTGGCCCCGCTCATCGGTCTTGATGGTGCGAGCATAGTTTGTTTCGGACTGCGTAATGGTTACGGCTGCATTCTGAAGTGCCGCGCCTGTGGCGTCGGCTACTGTACCTTGCAGGGTGGCGGTGCTGACTTGCGACCATCCCCATGAGCCGGCCAACAGAAGTACGACCGGTATGAGCTTACCCATGGACGCTAATTTCATTGCCTTTCTCCCTTCTCTCCACATCCTCGAATCTTTGTTCTGACGTTGCGTTTTTACTGGCCTCCTGCCGCGTTTGCCTGCAGGTCGAATTCCCACACAAACCGCACGGAACGGGAAGGCGAAGTTGCATCGATTGCCACACGTTCGCCTCGTTGTTCCAGGGTTCCCTTGTCGACGGAGCCTGGAATGCCGGGTCCCATCACGACGTTCTTTTCAATGGATGGAACAAACTCGGATGGCTGCAACAAATGCGCCACGAGCGATCCCTTCCAACCGTTCAACTGAAAGCGGCCTTTGCCCAGATCGGCGATGGTGCTGTCGGCATGGAGCAGTTCGGTTAGGCGCGCCGGTTTCTCGGTTCGGATCTCGTCACGCACGGCGAGCTTATTAGCAGCCGTTAGTTCCAACTCGCGCCGGAAGCTGGTGAGTCCGGCTGCAGGCGCGTATGCGCCGGCGGCCTCTCCCACGATGCTGAAGCCCTGCCGATCCATTCGCGCGCTTACGATGCGTACTTGGTTTAGGCGCTCGTAGGAGAATCCTTTCCAGGCATCGTGTGAGCCTTCGTTGCCCTGTCCCCGCCCATCTACGAGAAGTGTGTTATGGTCTGCGGTGTGAGGCACACCGGCATAGCCGGAGTCGCCACTCAGATAGCCACCATGCGCCCATACGATGAAGCTGTTGGCATCGGGATGAGTATGCCCATCCTCCAGATTCCAGTCAGGCAGACGATGCTGCAATTCGGTTGTGACATGGCCTTCAGGCGGTCCGCATTTGAAAGCGATAGCTGTTGCATCTGCATCCCATCCGCTGCGCCAATAAGCTACGTCATGATCGCGAAACCAGTGCCATGGAGGAAGCGCTTCGATAGGTTTTGACGGGAGAGATGGATTGCGCCACGCCAGGGTCCACCATTCTTCCTGCGCCGTGTGGCCCTGTGCGCGCATCCAGTCGGCAACGCCCTGAATCTCCTCGCTCTGGAAGCGCGCGGCAAGATCGTAGAGCAAGTTGTAATTGGTTTCGAAATGGTCTTGTGGATGACTCCGTTCGTAGTCTTCGCCTTTTTGCGCACGAGTTACCGGGCCTTCAAAAACATCGCCGAAGTCGAACATGGTTTGTCCGCCGGGCGTCAGGCTGAAGGCCGCATAGAGATGCGTCTGGCGCAGGCCTGGTTGGTCGAAGAGATTTTGGCCGGCAGCATGCTCAAGCGCGTCCAGATAATGCACCAGCCAGGGAGTAGAAAAAATCCAGTATTCGAACCCCTCATAGTAGTAGCCATCCTTCGAGTAGGTGGCGAGCACGCGGTCGAAGATGGCGCGCGCAAGCGCGGCCCACTGAGCAGCCTCAGGTACTTCGCCGTAGACGGCATAGGCGGCCACGCCCAGTCCAGCCATTGGAATAAAGGTATGGTTTTGGCTGTAGCTCCAGCGGCGTCCAGGTTTGGGTGCAAAGGCCGCGTACATCAGGTTTCCGTGCAGAGCAATGCAGGCCCGATACTTGGTGCGTTCCGCAGGGGTGAAATCGGAGTAGAGCAGATCGTAGGCAAGGCCCATGCCGTAGAGAAGATGCGCGGCTGCCAGATCTACATTAGGCTTACTCCAGCTATAACCCCACACTGGGTAGCTGACGGCAGCGTCCATGTATTGTTTGGCGGCAGCCAGATAGCGGGGATCACCTTCCATGCGGTAGGCAAATGCTGCCTCCGCCATGGCCAAGGCCACATTGTTTTGCTGGCGACGTTTCTCCGCGGGCGGCGGTGGCGGTGGCGCGGCCAGGGCACGCAATTGCAGAAGTTGCTGCTGCCACCACGCGTGATCCGCGCCATGCGCGCGTGTACGCAGTTTGTCCAGTTCCGCATTGGTGAAGTAGACACGTGGATGAATGCCGGCCAGTTCCGGTTGCAACTGTGAGCGCAAGGTGGTCATCTCGCTGCTCAGGTACAACTGTTTACTGCCGGTATCCTTAGCGCCCAGGTCTTCGCCCTTGCCTTGCGCGGAAAGGGGTATGGCTGCCAGGGCAAGGATGAGACCGCAGAGAGGCCGAATCGAAGGTCGCACGTTGAAAACTCCCGGTAAAATTTCTGGCTACGCTCACGCAAAATGTGTTAGCGTTAACTCATTGCAGCACACTACCATAGTCTTCGTACGGTTGCAAAGCAAATTTCGCAAACCTGTTTTCGGCTTTTCGATGTACTGTTGCCGGCTGCTGCAGAACGCTCAATGCAAAGGCACTGTCCCTATGAGAGTGATCCGAGGTCTGCGCTGGTATGTGCTTGGACTGATCTTTCTGGCCACCTGCATCAACTACGTGGACCGCAGTAGCGTGGGCTTGCTCTTCACGCAGTTCGGGCCGGAGACCGGAATATCGCTTGCGCAATACGGATGGGTCGGCGCGATTCTGCTGTTGGCCTATACGCTGAGCCAGAGTGTGTCGGGGCGTATTTTCGATCGCTTTGGTTGCAGGATTGGCTTCGCTGTCTCCATTAGTGTCTGGTGCGGAGCAGCCATGGCGCACTCGCTCATTGCGGGCGTGGGCAGCTTTGCGCTTTGTTCATTCTTCCTGGGGCTCGGGGAAGCTGGCAATTGGCCCGGAGCTGCCAAGGTTGTCGCGGAGTGGTTTCCTGCGCAGGAGCGCGCCCTGGGAATGGCTGTCTTTAATGGTGGCGCTGCGATGGGAGGTGTGGTTGCTCCGCTTCTGGTGGCGGCATGGCTTAGCCCCATAATGGGGTGGCGAACAACCTTTCTGGTGGTAGGGCTAGCAGGCTTCCTCTGGCTTGCAGTCTGGCTGGTGGTGTATCGCCCTGTAGAGCAGCATCCATGTTTATCCAGGATAGAGCGCGACTATATTGGCGCAAAGAGCCCTGCCGCGGGCGCGCCTGTGCGTGTGATTCGTTTGCGCGTGCTTTTCAGCGAACGCAAGGCATGGGCTATTTTGCTGGCGCGCTTCTTTGTCGATCCAATCTGGTGGCTCTACATGCTGTGGCTTCCCATTTATCTGAAGGATGTGCACCACCTCGATCTGCGCCAGATTGGGTTATTTCAGTGGTTCCCGTTCCTGGCCGCAGCCGTGGGAAGCCTGTTTGGCGGGTGGCTCTCAGGAGCACTTGTGGGACGTGGATGGTCACTGAACGCTGCACGCAAAACGGCTATGGGGGCGGCGGCCTGTTTGATGCCGGTGGGCATTCTTGCCGCTCATGCGCATACACCGTTGACCGCATTGGGATTGATTTCCGTTGTGCTGTTTGGTTTTCAGATGTGGATCTCCAATGTGCAGACGTTGCCGGGCGACTGCTTCCCGGCCTCAGCAGTAGGAACAGTTGCTGGGCTCGGCGGAAGCGCGGCTGGATTGAGCAGCCTGTTCTTCAATCTGGGCACCGGATGGATGGTTTCTAGTTTTGGCTATGGCGCGGTGTTGACCGCGGCCGGAGTGCTTGCGCCGATTGGGGCGCTGATTCTGTTTCTCACCATCGGCGTGATTGGCCCGGTAGCTTCCCCGGGGCTCTTGCCCGATCCAACATTTCATCCAAAGGAGAAAACGCAATCATGAACAATTTTCAAGGGAAACTGGCCGTTGTATTTGGCGGTGGACGCGACATTGGATCGGCTATTGCCATAGAACTGGCGCAGCGTGGCGCACAGGTGGCGCTGAGCTATAACAGTTCGAATCCAGAGCAGACTCTGGCTGCGATCCGCGCCTGTGGGCAGGAACCAATTGCTCAGCAGGTGGATGCCTTCGATCCGGCTGCGATTCGTGCTTTTGCAGTGACTGCTTCACAGAGCGCCGGTAAGCCTATTTCTGTACTGGTCAATGTTGTGGGCGGCCTGGTTGCTCGTAAACGTATGGAAGAGATGGACGACGCATTTTGGAATCAGGTCTTCCAGCTGAATGTTCATAGCGTGTTTGCGATGACGCAAGCCGCGCTTCCTTTAATGATGGATGGCGGTGCGATTGTGAACCTTGCTTCGCAGGCTGGGCGCGATGGTGGTGGGCCCGGCAGTATTGCCTACGGGGCAACGAAGGGCGCCCTTATGACCATGACGCGTGGTTTGGCCAAGGAACTGGGCGCGCGGCGGATTCGCGTCAACTCGGTTTGCCCGGGCATGATCGCGACCCGCTTCCACGATGAATTTACCAAGCCAGAGGTGCGGCAGCGTGTTGCCTCTATGACGCCGCTTGGCCGTGAAGGGCAGGCTAGCGAGGTGGCTAAACTTGTGGCCTTCCTGGCCTCCGACGAGGCATCGTTTGTGAATGGCGACAATATCGACATCAACGGTGGCATTCTATTTAGCTAAAAGCCGCCACGCTGGCATGAAGGAGAGAGGTATGAGGCCGATCGGAAGTCTGGTAATGGCATTGCTGCTTGCGACAGGTGCGGCGGCACAAGGCGTGCCGTCTTCTCCGCCGCCTGTGGCGCAAGAGTTTATTGCACTGCCGGAACGGCAGACTCCTGTGATTCCTATCGAGTCAAAGAATATTGTCTACCTGCATGCCAGCGGGCAGGATCTGGAGCTCGATGTCTATCAGCAGCCGAACGCTCAAAACGCGCCGGTGGTTGTGTACTTGCACGGGGGAGCGTGGTGGAAGAACGCGCGGCCGCAGACGGCGGCATCGTTCCGTTCGCTGTTGGCGATGGGGTTCTCGCTGGTTACGGTCGACTATCGGTTGACTGGAGTTGCGCCTGCTCCCGCCGCGGTTCAGGATGCACGCTGTTCGCTGGCCTGGGTCAAGAAGAATGCGGCGCGTTTTCATTTTGATCTGAACAAGGTGCTTGTTTTTGGCACTTCGTCCGGTGGCCATCTGGCGCTGATGGCGGGTATGCTGCCAGCGGTCAATCCTGTGGATTTGCCTGGCTGCCAAGATGTGCCGAAGGTTGCGGCGATTCTCGACTTCTACGGTATTACCGACGTGGAGGAGTTGCTGGGGGATCGGTATACGCTGCAGCGTTCCTCGCATAATTGGTTGGGCAATGTGCCGGATCAACATGCGCTGGCGCGGCAAATGTCGCCACTGAGCTATGTCCGTCCAGGATTGCCGCCGGTTTTTATCGTGCATGGCAATGCCGATCCGGTAGTACCTTACGAGCAGTCCATGCGCTTGCGTGATGCTTTTGCTGCCGCCGGAGACACCGTGGAACTGGTGACCGTGGAGGGAGGGCAACATGGCAAGTTCAGCCCGGAACAGGTGCTGATGGTTGGCAATTCGCTCCGCCAGTTTCTTCTTCACTCGCATCTGCTGCGCACTACACCGTAAACTAGGTCTACCATGCCCAAACGGACAAAAGAACAGACTCCCCGACCCGCGACGTTAGCCGATGTTGCGCGGTTAGCTGGCGTGGTGGCCATGACGGCCTCGCGTGCTATCAACGATCGCGGCTATGTGAGTGAAGAGGTGCGTCGCCGGGTGTTGAAGGCGGCCCACCAACTCAATTACAGCCCGAATATGGCGGCCCGGCAATTGAAGGGGAATCGCCCTTGCGCGATTGGCATTTTGCTGCCGGATATCTCCAACCCGTTTTGTACGGAGTTGGTGAATGGCGTGCGGCAAATTTTCGATCCCGAGGGGTATACGATTTTTATCTCCGCAACCTATCGGAGCGCGGAGCAGGAGGCTGCCAGTCTGCACGCTTTTTGCGAGCACCGCGTGGATGGCATGATTGTGGCCACACGCGGCACCAAGATCGGAGATTCGCAATTGAAGCAAGTGGCGCGCCAATGCATTCCCATGGTGACGATTGGCCGTCCCGTGGTGATTCCGCGTGTGGACTCGGTTACCGCCGATCATGCCGGGGGAGCCCTTGCGGTAATGGAGCACTTGATCGCGCTCGGTCACAAGCGGATTGGCTTCATCGGCATTTCTCCGGAAGATGCGCACACCCTGCGGCGTTATGATGGCTACCGCGCGGCACTTGAGGCGCACGGGATTGAATTGCTTCCGGAATACACAGTCGGTCCTCCGGGTGCGCCTGCCTATGCCACGCAAGAAGACGGATTCGAGGGCATGCTGCGCTTGGCAAAGCTTCCGGTCCCACCTACGGCGGTATTTGCGCGGAATGATTTTGCTGCAATTGGAGCGATGCGGGCGGGGCACAGCCTTGGCCTTTCCGTGCCTGGCGATATTGCCATTGCGGGGTTCGACAATATTCCGATGGCTGCCTTTGCAACTCCTCCACTAACTACGGTGGATCAGTTCACCTTCGATCAAGGAGTTGCGGCGGCGCGTTTTCTTCTGGAACGTATCACTGGCGATCCTGCGCGCTCTCGCCGCGATGCGACATTGCAGTGCTCGCTGGTGATACGCGAATCGACCGACTCCCATAGCCGGTCTGCAACATCGTGCGCGGCAGATGCTGCCGGAATGCGTGCATGAGCGCATTGCACGCTCTGGGGAAATGATTCTGTTGTGCCTGGAATGAGGGGCGGGTCACACATAGGTATACGCGTTGGCGTGCTCCGCCCATCAATCTCTATCTAGTTACTCCCGTTCCCTGTCGCTTTGTTCGCACATGGTGCGCGTCGATCTGCATCTGCATGTGATCCGCAGGACGGTCCACCATTCTGGACTATTCGCTTTCGCATGTGTCAGGGCGCGTTCAACTCCCAGCTATGATGAAGCTGACCTAGTACATCTCAACCGCCACTTCTCAGGCAGGTTGCATCGTCAGTGTCTCGCTTGCTGTGATGAGCGCGGAGATCTTCTCCTTGGGTCGAGACTGGAGCCTGGATTACGTGACAGAGTTTCGCCTGAGCCCATCGGATGTGCTGGTTGTTTCCGGATATTTTGTTTTGCTGCTTGTGGTAGGCCTGTGGTTTCGCAATCGCCTGAAAGATATGAAGGACTACTTTGCGGGTGGCAACCAGATTCCCTGGTGGATGGCAGGAATCTCGCACTACATGTCCAGCTTCAGCGCGTTCTCGTTTATCGCGTATGCACAGATTGGATACATGTACGGCTGGGTCGCGGTCACGCTGTTTTGGGCTGTTGTGCCAGCGTGTCTGGCGGGCGGAATGTGGTTTGCAAGACGTTGGCGCAGAGCGCGCGTGATTACTCCTGTGCAATTTCTTGAGACGCGCTTCAATGGAAATATCCGTCAACTGTTTGCCTGGACGGGCATTCCGGTCAGGATTTTCGATGACGCGCTGAAGATCTTTGCTACTGGGCTCTTTGTCTCGATTGCTTCCGGTATCCATCTGGTGGGGGCAATTGTGATTTGCGGCGGCGTGATGATTGTGTATACCTTCATGGGCGGTGTCTGGGCTCTGGTCGTCACGGACTATATTCAGTTTCTGATGAAGGTCCTCGCGATTGTGCTGATGTGTCCATTGGCAATTGCTGCGGCGGGAGGCTTTCATGCGGCTTTCAGCGGTTTACCCAACGGATTTCTGGATCCGGTGAATGGCCCTTATGGATGGCCGTATCTGGCTGGATTTGTTTTGTTGATGCTGGTCAGCTACAACGCCAGTTGGTCGCTGGCGCAGAAATATTATTCTGTTCCGACCGACCGCGATGCTTCGAAGGCTGCGTATCTCTCCGCACTGCTAAATTTTTTGGGAGCGCCTTTAATGATTCTCCCCGCAGTGGTGGCACGCCATATTCTTCCGGATTTGGTGGCGCGCAATCAGACGGCGGATACGTATGTCCTCCTGGTAACGCATCTGCTGCCGGCAGGCATGGTGGGCATCATCATGGCGGCCATGTTTTCGGCGACTATGGCCGCGGTTACTGGAGATTTTAATGCTGTTGCAAGCGTGCTGACTCAAGATGTGTATCATCGGCTGTTGCGTCCCGAAGCTACAGAACGGAACCTCCTGTTTGTCGGTCGCTGGATCACCGTCGCGCTCGGGGTGTTGACCACCGCTCTCAGTCTGTGGATTGTCTATACCCATCAGCAATCGCTCTTCAATCTGATGGTGACGGTGCTTGGATTATTCATGGCGCCTACGTTGATGCCCTTATTGGCGGGCCTGGTGTGGAAACGTCTGAATGCCGCAGGTGCATTCGCTGGTTTTCTGTGCGGATTGGCTACTGGCGGGGGAATGCTGGCGTTGCATACATGGTGGCCAGGCGCATCGAGTCTGTTTGGATCCAGCTACAACTTCGAGGGAGTTTCGCTCCTTGCAAATTTTGTCGCTACCATTCTTGGCATGATTGTAGGCAGTACTCTGTTTCCTGCATCCGAAGAGAAAATGCAGGAAGCCGACGGTTTCTTTTCTAGCCTCGGCCGCCCCATGTGTGGCACAGAGACAGAAAACTCCGAGCCGCAGAACTCCGGACCGGTGCTCGCGGCTTGTACTGTGTTTGTAGGCATTCTGCTGGCTGTGGCAGGATGGATCTCCGGCTCTCGCCAAGCATGTAGTATCGACTCTGCGGTAGGCCTGCTGCTGTGCTTGATTGCTTTAGTTTTGTATTGCAATGGTCGCCGCGCTTCGAGGCGTAGCACACGCTAAATACCGGATGACGAGCATGCAATAGGGAACTCCTCTTCCTGCAGCGCGCGGATTGTCCACACATGCTTTTGAAAGCGCTCTTGCCACTCGGCTGCCTGCGCGGCGGAGTAGTTGTAGAATCCTGATCCATTCAAAATTCCTTTATCTTCGCCATTCACGGAGTCGCAGGCCAGTTCCGAGGTGGAGCTCGCATTGGATAGGCTGGGCAGTACGTTATCCATGGCGCGTAGATAGAGTGCAGGACCTCCGGTCAGGTCTATCCAGCGTAGGGGGCCACAGGAGGCCGCCCACAAGCCAATGGAGTTGCGGAAGGCACAATCAATGGTCTCTGCATCGGCGACGCCCAATTGCAGCAGATGGAGTGCCTCGCGGTAAAGGGCATATCCCAGGCGGTTGGCGATGAAACCCGGCAGAGCCGTGTGCACAACGCAAGGTTCTTTGCCTAGAGTTGCTGCCAACTGTAGTGTCGCTTCCAGAGTAGAGGCACTGGTCTGTGGTCCGCATACCACTTCTAGAAAGCGCGTAGCATGGGCCGGCTCGGCCCAGTGCATGCCAATCAGCCGTTCAGGATGCTTGCAGCCGGCTTGCAATTGCCCGATAGGCAAGGAAGAGGTATTGGTAGCGATCGGCGTATGCGGGCCGATGATGTCTGCCAGCCTTTCATAGAGCGCGATTTTTGCAGAGAGGCTTTCGAGAATGCTTTCGATAACGAAGGAGCACGCGCGCAGAGGCTCCAATTCGCTAGCCCATACTATATTCTCACGCCAGTTGAGAGCACGGTTGTGAGCGAGCAGGCCTCGCGTGCTGAGCTCATTGAGGGCGGAGCTGATGGCGATTTCTGCTTGTTGGTATTCTCCGGTATTCGTGGAGTACACCGTAACCTGATAGCCATTTGCCAGGAGGCATGCAGCGATGCCGCGACCGAGGAGTCCCATTCCCAAAATGCCTATAGATTGCACACGCATCTCCTGAGCATCCGCGCTATGGACAACCCTGCGCGGATGCTCTGTTGAACGATGGATTCATGAAGGATTGAAAGCAGCAGGGCAGTCTGTTCTAGCGCACGCAGCCGCGTCCTGCAATTTTCCATACATCTTCCACCAAACCGTTGCGCACGGTGTACAGGCTATTGTGCATATTGATGGTGGTGCAGACGTGATTCGGAATCACGCTGAGCCGTTCGCCAATCTTGTATTGCTTCGTGGTGTGCGCAATGTCCAGTTGCCCGTGTTCTTCCGAAAGGCCAAACAGAGTTGCATCGGGATCCTCTACCACCAGGCCAAAGCCAATGGTATTGCCCGTCAGCAGACGGTCCGAGGAGAGAGTCTTGGATCCGCAGTCGAGTACCGCGCGCCCCGCGACGGCAGTGCTCACAACAGTTGTGAGAACGCGGAGCGCACAATCGTCCAGGCGCGCGTAACCGGCTTCAAGAAGATTGCGGTCGTTGAGGGGATACATGCCGGGACGAATCTCCGTCAGGTGATGGAAGTCCGTAGCACGCCGCGCGGTGGGGGAGTTTCCACCACTCACGGTCTGCACGGTCAATCCAGCCGCCGTCAATGCATCATAGGCTGCATCCACACGGGCATTGACCTCAACAATCTTCTTTTCCTGGTCATCCCCTTGGGCAAAAATATGACCTGGATAATACATCAACCCACCGAAACTTACGCCAGGCAGTTGTTCAATCTTCAGTGCCAGATCAGCAGCGAGTTGCGGGGTGGCCACACCGCAGCGTCCAAAGCCAACGTCAATTTCTACCAGCAGTCTGAAATGAATGCCATGACGTACGGCGGATGCGGAAAGGCATTGAGCGGCAATCTCTGAGTCCAGCGATACGGCAATCGATGCTCCATCGGCAACCAACCGGGCCAATGCATCCGCTTTGGCCGGAGCCACGATGGGATAGGCGATTAAGATGTCGCGAATTCCTGCGGCTGCCATGACTGCGGCTTCGGAGTGTTTGGCTGAGGTGATGCCGACGGCTCCAGATTCAATCTGGAGCGCGGCGATAGCTGGAATCTTGTGCGTCTTGATGTGCGGGCGCAGATTGACTCCTGCCTGCTTGCAATAGCTCGCCATGGATGCAATGTTGCGCTCCATGATGTCCAGATCAAGAATCAACGCGGGAGTATCAAGCTCCGAGATGTGCATAGTTATCCCCGGAGAATCCTGCGGCGCGCGAGATGGCATTGGCGCATGCCTTCAGCCGTTCGGCATAGCGTGACAGGTTCTCTCCTGTAATTTGCGAGGTGGTTCCGGCCAGACTAATGGCGGCGCTCACCTTGCCATTACTGCCTAGAATCGGCGCGCCTAGACATCTGTGATCCAGTTCTTCCTCTTCGTTATCGATGGAGTACATGCGCTGGCGAATGTTCTGAAAGTCCTCGCGTACGCGCCGGAGCGAGGTCAGGGTGTTTTCATTGTTGCGGGGGAAGCCGCGTGTCCGGTAGAGCAGTTCCAACTCTTCGTCGGGCAGGAAGGCGCCAATTGCCTTGCCGATGCCGGTGCAATGCATCTCCATGATCTTGCCGCGCCATGTGGCGAGCCGTGTGGTGCCTGGAGGATCGAACTTTGCCACCAGGATGGCCTGATTGTTTTCCGGAACCGCCAAATGCACGGTGAGCCGCGTGGTCTCCATCAACCGGACCAGGTAAGGCGTGGCCACTTCGCGGATCTGCAGATTATGAACCGAGCTGCTGGCCAGGGTCATCAATTTCAAGCCGAACAGGTAGCGGCCCGTTCGCTCGCTGCGGTGCAGATAGCCACCACGCTCCAGCGTGAGCAGCAGGCAGTGCAGGGAACTTTTGGGGATGCCGGAGAGCTCCATGAGCTGAGAAAGAGAAAGGCCGTTGCGCGAACCGGCCAGAATTTCCAGAATCTCGAAGGCCCGCCCCACGGCAGGAATAGAAGGTGTCTTGTGGGCACTTAGCATATTGTCCCTCCAAGGAACGCCAGAATTTCCTTTCAAAGAGTATGACACGCTGTGTGACGCGTCCTGCACCTCATCCAGCCGGCTGGACAGCAGAATAGATTTGGGCGCCGTTTCTGTAGACAGCGCGTATTCCGGTAGGGCAGGCGCGCGGGGTCTCATACGTCGCCGGAGAGGCAATCTCTGCCGGATCGAAGCAGACTATATCGGCCAGACTACCTGCTGTCAACCTTCCACGGTCTCGAAGACCCAGACGGCTGGCTGGAAATCCTGTGATCTTGTAAATCGCTTGGGGGAGCGACAACCAGTTGAGCTGGCGAACATAGTATCCCAGCCAATGCACAAAGGATCCATAAAGACGTGGATGAGGAATGCCATCCGTGTACAGTCCGTCGGAGATAACAGCCGCAAGCGGGTGGGTGAGCAACTGGCGAAGGTTCTCCTCAGACTGATTGAAGGCGATGATGTTGATCTGTCCTTGGCTGCGTTCGATCAGGTCCAGAACGGCCTCGCCTCCGGTTATCTGGTGTGCCTCGGCATAGTCTGCGATGCTTTGCCGGGCCAGTTGTTCTCCGTTTGGAAATGGAGCGTGGCTGCTGATCAAGATGTCGCACCAGCGCTGTGCGGTATGCGTGTCCAACCAACTTGCAAGCTCGCGGCGCACGTGTGGTGCGGCGATATGTTCGCGGTAGGATGCAAAGCCGCGCTCCCAGACGTGTTGCGGCAAGAGCTGGCTTAGCACCGTCGACCCGGCAAGATATGGATATGCGTCGAAGGCTACGTCGACCCCCTCAGCATGTGCGCGTTCAATCGTATAAAGAACCGCTTGCTGGCGGTGCCAGTTGGCGCGCCCCGCCGCCTGCAGGTGAGAGATCTGCAGACGGCATCGGCTACTGCGCGCCAGTTGGAGCTGCTCGTCAACGGCAGCCTCCAATTCCCAGGAATAACTGCGCATATGAGTTGCATACAATTTTCCGTGCTGGGCGGTAACGGTACAAAGCTCTTGCAACTCGCTAAGCGGAGCCGTGGCTCCAGGAGCATACATAAGACCCGTAGAAAATCCGGCCGCGCCCTCGCCGAGCGCCTGATCCAAAAGCCCGCAGAGCTCCATGGTCAGAGCTTTTCCATGCAATGCAGGATTTTTCCGAAGTGCTGCCGTGCGCAGGGTTCCATGGCCAACAAGCGTTTCAATGTGAGCCGGAACCTGTGGCCCATTAAGTGCTGTCCGGTATTCCCGTAGCGAAGCAAAGGTATGCGTGCTGGATAGAATGCCGTTGTTGTAGGCTCCCACCTCATCCGGGCAGCCGCAATGCGGAAAGGCGGAGAAGCCGCAGTTGCCAACAACTTCCGTGGTCACGCCTTGCCGCGTCTTGGCGAGATCCGCACCCAGCACATGAAGGTCGGAGTGACTGTGCAGATCGATAAACCCCGGGGCGACCGCCTGGCCACACAGATCGATTTTCTGCGCCTGTGCGGGAGGCATGAACCGGCCCACCGCCACAATGCGCATGCCGTCGATCAACAGGTCGCCCTGCTGAGGGTCGGCTCCCGTGCCGTCGTAGACCGTCGCGTTGCAGAGATGCAGCATATGGGTCTCAGCATAGCGCGCTCGATGGGCCATTCTTGCAGGAGAGCGCATGCCTGTCCAGCGGATTGGACAGAACAAGGCCGCATGCTCTTGCGCCTGGACAATAGCCGCTAGACTGTAGGGAATTGGAATCGGTTTGAACTGCGGAGGATGCCTTGATCGATTGTCATACGCACCTGTGGCGCGCGGAGGATTGGAGCGCCGAAATGGAACGCGAGGCCAGTCTGGCGCGGGGTGGCCCGGCAGATATCGATGTCTCGGAAGATCGGCATCTTGCCGCCATGGCGCCAGTGGAGAAGGCAATTGTATTTGGTTTTCATTCCAGTCATCTGGGGTTGGTTGTCCCCAATGACCGTATTGCGCGCTATGTGGCGAGCCATCCGGAGAAACTCGTTGGTTTTGCCTGTATCGATCCTCTCGAACTGGGCTATATGGCTGAACTGGAGCGGGTCTTTTCCTTGGCGGAATTTCGTGGGCTCAAGCTGGCGCCCATCTATCAGAACTACCACCCCATGGATGAGCGCATGTTGCCTGTCTATGCGTTCTGCGAGCGGCGCGGTATTCCTATCCTGATTCATCAAGGCACAACCTTTCCCCGGCGCGCGCCACTCAAGTATGCGTTGCCCATTCAATTGGAAGACGTGGCCATGGCCTTTCCTGAGCTGCGTATGGTCATTGCTCATCTCGGACATCCGTGGGTGGAAGACACAATTGTATTGATCCGCAAGCAACCGAATTTCTTTGCGGATATATCCGCCTTATACTATCGGCCCTGGCAGTTTTACAATGCACTCATGCTGGCCCAGGAGTATGGCGTCATGCATAAACTATTCTTCGGGTCGGATTTTCCATTTACTACACCTGCGGAAAGCATTGAGGGCTTGCGCAATGTCAATAACATTGCAGGAACCTCCGGTTTGCCGCGCATTCATTCCGAATCCATTGAAGGTATATTGCACCGGGATGTCCTGGGCTTACTGCAAATTCGTTGATGGACTGCCGTGTGCGTGAGTGCACGCTGAATACCCGCAAAGGTGATCTGCCGATGATTTCAATCTCTCGTAGACGTTTGATGCAGATGGTTCCTGCTGTGCTTGCGGCAGGAACAACACAGCCCCTGCTCGAGGCGCAACAGCCGCCCACGGCTGCGATGCCGCTTGGATTAACACATGCAGGCGGTGAGGATCGCGGCGTATGGATCCACCCCGAACGCTATCTGACGACACGCGATGGCCGCGAAGGACGTGCGCAGGTGCGCACCATGGTCAGCCGGTATGTGGATGCGGGCTTCAACCTTCTTCTCCCTTGGACGGTGAGTGGCTATCTGGTCGCAGTGGAAGATCCTCGTTTGCAGCAGGCGCATCCCTCGGCCAGTTGGGACGCGCTCGGTGTGTTGCTGGAAGAGGCACAGACGCAGAAGATCAATGTAGATATTTGGTATAGCTATACTGAATATCGCGGTCCCAAAAGCCCGGAGTTTGATCCTGCTTTCGGCGGCGATCCGGAGTGGCGCGCTATTCATAGTGAGAAGTTCAAGAGCGGCAAAGATGAGGCCGATGGTGCATGGAATCTATGCCCATCTCATGCGCCAGCGCGCCGCTGGCAGCTCGATCTGCTTGGCCGTGCACTCAAGCGGTATTCTTCCGCACGTGGCGTGCAGATTGAGGAGCCTGGCTACGATACGGGCGAATATTGTCTTTGCGCGCTTTGCCGCAATCTCTTTCAGCAGCTTCATGGCCTTCCCCTCGAACAGCATTTGCAATCGCAGCAGGCACAGGACCTGAAGACGATAGGAAACAGCGCCTTTGTCTGGGAGCTTCGCGAGTTCTTGCGCAACCAGCATCCTCAGATGCTCTATACCATCAACGGTGGAGCAGATTGGCGGCGTGACCGCCGGCGTGGCCGCGATTGGGGCAGATGGGCGCTTTCCGGATGGATGGATGCCTTTATCCCACAGGTTTATGAGGAAAATGTAGAAGCCTTCCGCCGTAATCTGCAGCGGACCATAGACGACTTGGGACGTGCATGCCCGGTGCAGGCTGGTATTGCATTGGCTTGGAGCGAAGGCAAGAATGATATCGGCATGGTGATACGCCAGATGGATGCAGCGCGCGAACTTGGAGCCAAAGGTATCTTGCTCTTTCATGGCGTAGCATTCTCAGACGCCGATCTCACGCAGTTGCGCAAGGGGCCGTTCCGCATCTAGAAGGCGCTTCGTAAGCCTACGGCCGTTCGTTTTTCGCGAACGGCCGCTGTGCTTGTGAGTCGCGAGTTGTTAAGGTTCTCGGCGTAGCAGTTGATCGAGCGTGGGGCGTGGATCGCCTGGCTTGAACTCGCGTCGTGCACGCCACACCTTTTCCTGAAAAATGATCCAGAACTGTTGCTCGCGCTGCCAGCGCGCCTCGGCGGTTGCCAGACGGTAGGGCAGAGCCTCGGACAGCCACGCTGTACGGTACGCTTCAAGACATTCTCCGGCTCTGTCAATCAAGTCGCCTACACGGCTGTGATTGCGCGATGCCGTTTCCCAGCCCAGTCGATAATGCAGGTCTTCGGCTATGGGGTGCGCTGGAAGGGCCTGAAAATTATCCTCGATTTCGAGGGCATAGAGTGCGCGCATGGCTCCAAAGTCCATGCATCGTGCTTGGGCAATCAGCGTTTGCAGTTCCTGATCGTGCTTGTTTGCAGCGCTTATCTGCTGCAGTATTGCGATGGCCGATTCGATTTTTAAGCGTGCCTTGATGAGTTTCTCGCGATGAGCGCGGGCACGTTGGAGGAAGGCTGTGTCGAAGGGCATATCGAAGATGCGGAATGCAGGCTCAGGGCCGAGAGCCTGCTTCAATGCTGTTTCAGCAGCAGTGAGATTGCTGTAGATGGAAGCGAGCTGTTCAGTGTCGCTTGACATGCTGTGGTGTGCTGCGTAGAGAGCAAAGAAACCATCTGCAGGAGGAGGTGCCTGCTGCCACGACGCTGCGGCGCCATAGACAACGCCGGGCATGGCCGTGCGATGAAGCGCGAGTGCCGAGTCGGACCATATCGTATTCACCGCGCCCACGGCTCCTGCGGCGCGGCCGGCTGTTATCATTCCGCCGATGTTAAGAAAGCTGGTTTCATAATCGGGGAAGATATCGTCCCAATCAGAGACGGCGGGTGCAACCATCAAGGGCACATGATGCTGCTTGAAGAGAGCGAAGAGCGGCACGTAGCTGCTGCGCTGATCATAGAACCACGGAACAGCAATTGCTTCGGGTGGAAGCTGAGTGGCTAACTGCGGATATTTGTTGAATAGAAAAGCCCCCTCATCAAGATCGGCCCAGAACATGGGGCGTTTGTGCAGCGCGGTGGCCAGTGCGGCATACTTGCGCAAATGCTCTGACCATAGCTGGTCTGGCGGTATGTTGCGTCGTGAAGCCGCATCCATCAGGTCTAATTCAAAAGGCTCGTCGAATCCCATATGCAACCATGGGCTGGGAAACATTTCTGCCAGTTGATGCATCCAGCTTTCCACCACCTCGCTGGTGCGTGGGTCTGCGGGGTTGAGTTCTCCGCCATGTGGCATCGCGCCCATCGGCGACTGGCTCTCCGCGCTCAGCAGGTCATGTAAATGCCCATAGAGCTCGACGCAAGGAACAATATCGATATGGCGTTTCTTCGCATAGTCCACCAAATCGCGGATCTCTTCGCGGCTCCATGCATTGGCGTGCCACGGCGGAGTAGGGCGTTCAAGCGGGAGATTGGTCTCCATGTAGAGATAGAGCTGGTTCAGCTTCCATGCTTCCATGTCGTCCAGCAACTGATGCATGAAGTCCATGGTGGGGCGCGCACCATGCGCGGTGTCGATCATCAATCCACGATAGGCCAGTTCTGGCCAGTCGCCGATGCGGATTGCGGCTAGCTGCGAGTGCGCACTGGAGAGGGAGTGCATTAACTGCAGAAGCGTTTGTGTGCCATAGTCAATGCCTGCGCTGGAATGCGCGGTAATCTCGATTCGTGAGGAACTGATGCGGAGCGTATAGGCCTCGCGCGAGGCACTGCCAGTCGCATCCTGTGTGCCGGGCAATGCCGCGAACGTGTTGCTGTTGTGGAAGAGGATTTTGTTTGGATGTTGTGCATCCGGCGCAGGGGCAGGAGGATGGCCACAGATTCTGCTGATGGCGGAGGATAATAACTGCTCCGTGCGCAGATCGCGAGAAGATGCTCCTGGATCTGGTTCGAGTTCCATACTTGCCTGGCAAACGTCGAACATGCCTGACGCCGTCTCAATTTGCCGTGGAGAGGGCAGCAGTTGAGGAATGGCAGCATGTAGTGTAGCGGGTGCCAGTGCACTCAGCAGGAGCAGCCAACAGCATGCCTTGCAAATGTGTCTTCTCGTGCTCTTCCGGTGAATCATGGTGGCTCATCTCCTGAATGTGTGCTGACTGCCAACTTGCGCGCTATTAGCAATAGCCTCACTCAGCTTCAAAGGAATGTCAACGCATGTTGGCGCGTCCAGCATGGTGGACATCCACACGCCCCATAGCGGAATCGCCATTGCGTTCCATGGCAGTTGTTGGAGAAGGTAAGCTCACGTTGTTGGAATGCAGACGGTCACCGCCGGCACAATGCAAAACAGGAAATGAGCCGGTAAGAGAAGAGTTTTACGAAGGATCTTCATACGCCAGAATCTTTCGTACACACTTGCACCTAACTTTCGAGATTACGGGAGGACGATGCCTATGTTCCGCCGCCATGTCTTTGGCCTGCTGGCTATGTTTACGGCTTTGGCCTGTTTGGGCCTTCGTGCGCAGACGGTCACAGGATCTGTTACTGGAACCGTGTTTGACCCATCCGGTTCAGTGCTCGCTGATGTTACGATTACGGCCATCCATGCCGGTACCGGCATGGCCGCGACGGCTGTCAGCGACAAAAATGGAAACTATACGATTGCCAGCATGCAGCCTGGAACCTACGATGTGGTATTCACCGCCGCAGGCTTTCAGACGGAGAAGATACAGAAGGTGGTTCTTCTGGTAAATGCCGTGGTGCGTGAAGATGCGCATTTGAAGGTAGGCAGCCAAAGTGAGACGGTGAGCGTGGATGGTGGTGCGCCGGTCATATCCACCGAAGAGGCGTCTGTCGGCACAGTGATCGATCAGCATGCAATCAGCCGCTTGCTGGTGAATGGGCGAACCATCGATCGGCTTCTGACAACCGTTGCGGGCAATACTGGCGATAGTGCGACGGCTCCAGTTTTGGCTGGCGCGCTGCATTGGGGCGGAACGTATTTTACTGTGGATGGCGGATCGTTCAACGATGTGGGCAATGGCGCGGCGGCCTACAGCTATGCGACGAATCTTACAACTTTTCCCTCTACCGATACGGTGCAGGAAGTGAAGGTGCAGCAGAACCTGGCTGGTGCCGAGTTTGAGGGCGGAGCAGGTGTGGTGGTGGTGACCAAGTCCGGCACCAATCAGTTTCATGGATCGCTCTCGGAGTTCAATCGCAACCGCGCTGTTGCTGCTTACGATCGGTTTGCAAGCGCAGGTTCTGTAAAGCCCCCCTTCAATCGGAATGAGTTTGGTGGTACGCTGGGTGGTCCGATCTACAAAAACAAAACCTTCTTCTTCTTCAGCTTTGAAGAGTTCATTCAGCGTAAGGCCGGCTTTGACAACACAACCGTGCCTACAGCCCTAGAGCGGACGGGAGACTTCTCGGAACTTCTGGCATTGAGCACGCCCATTGTTCTCAAGAATCCTTATACAGGCACTGCCTTTCCGAACAATAAAATCCCCGGTATCGATACGCGGGCGGCTACGATCCTGAGCTACTACCCGGCTCCCACCGTGAGTGGCGCGTTGTCGAATAACTATCATGCGTCGATTGCAACCCGATATAACGTGCAGCGGTGGAACCTGAAGCTAGATCATGCTCTGAATGCGAAGAATGCATTGAGTGGGGGCGGAAGCTATGCGGTCGGCGATCCATATTTTGTATCGCTGAGCACGCCGCCGAATTACGGTAACTACGACAACGCCGGTTACATTACGCAGTCAGCCTGGGTACGCAATGTGACTACATTCAGCCCTACGCTGGTGAACGAAGCGCGCATAGGCTACTACAGCCATAGGAGCATACGCGTAGGCCAAAACCGAGGCTTTAGTCCTCTTAGCCTGTTTCCGGATCTGTATTGGCAGACAGGTATGATCGGCGGCTTGCCAACGTTCTCGTTCAGCGATACCTATGCTTACCAGAGCATCGGCGATTATGGCGGTTCAGGCCATGCGCCGCAGACGCAGATTCAGGTTACGGATAGTCTGACCAAACAGTTGGGACGCCATACGCTCAAAGCTGGTCTGAATATCAATTTCATTGATTCGATTGCCAAGGCTGGAAGCAATTCGTCGGTGCTCGGTACGTTCGCTTTCAATGGCACCTACACGGGCAACGCATTTGCAGATTTTCTGCTGGGATATGTCAATAGCTCCGTGCGCGCAGCGGCAACCGCGCCTGTGGATCTTCGCTTCCGCCAGTACGGCTTCTATGCGCAGGACGAGTGGAAGGCGACTTCACGCTTGACGCTGAATTACGGCGTGCGCTATAGCCTGCAGTCGGTTCCTGTGGAGCAGCACGGCGATATGGCGAACTTTGACTTCAAGTCGGGGCAGCTTGTGATTCGTACTTCGGGTGGCAAGATGGGCTCGGGGGTCAACTCTACGATTCTTGGCAAATATCCCTATACGACCTCGGAGGCGATTGGCTGGGGTGATCGCGTGATTGATCCTGATTATGCCGATGTTGGTCCGCGTCTAGGATTTGCTTACCGTGTGACCGGGGATAGCAAGCTGGTGATCCGCGGAGGCTACGGCATCTACTACAACTTTATGCCGGTCTATATTGGCATGAACCAGTTGGCCAACAGCAACTATCCGTTTACATTGTCGCAAGGCTACAGCGCCACGGCGGGCTCTACGCCATCGCTGACGCTTGCTGCTCCGTTTACCACCACGGCCAGCATCTCCGCCAACCCGACGATCTACTCAGTCGATCACAATCTGCGTAATGCGCGTGTGCAGCAGTGGAATTTAACCGTTGAGCAGCAGTTGCCAGGCGACATTGGTTTCCGTCTCTCCTATATCGGCAGCAAGACCACGCAGGCCCCTTGGTACTTGTATCAAATGAACTATCCCAAGGTGCAGACCTATGGAGTAGTGCAGCCGAATCGCCCCTATCAGCCGTGGGGAACGATCTACGGCCTGGTGACCAAGGGTGCAGCGGAAACCAATGAATTGCAGGTTGAAGTGACCAAGCGCTTCTCGCATGGCGTCTACTATCAGGGCAGCTACACCTGGGACAAGTCATTGAACAACGTTCCGCTGGCGGCGAGCCCGCAGGATCCTTACAATCCTGCTGGCGATCGGGGATTCGCAGATGGAACCTATCGCCACTCAGGTTTCATCAACGCTTCGTGGGATCTTCCGTTCAAGGCTAGTGGCGTGCTGGGAAGCGTAGCTAAAGGATGGACGCTGTCAGGTGTGGCGCAGTTCAAGAGCGGCCTGCCCTTTACGCCAACGTTTACGGCGGTTACATCGTCTGCCTATACCGGTTGGCTTGCGACCCGCCCTGACGTTGTTCCTGGCGTGGATCCCGATGCTGGGTACCATAACCTCAAACAGTGGTTTAATCCGGCAGCTTTCCAGCGGCCAACGGCCTTTACTTACGGCAATGCGCGCCGTAACAGCTTGTTCGGCCCTCATCAGACCGACATCCACGTAAGCCTGCAACGGGAGTTTGCGGTTTATCGGAATATCAAGTTGCAAATACGTATGGACGCTTTCAATGCGCTGAATCACCCGGTTCTCTATCCTCCGTCGAGCAATGTCAGCACATCGACAGCGGGTTTGATCTCCTCAACCAATCTGGATAATCGTCAGGTTCAGTTTGGAGGCAAACTAAGCTTCTGAGAAAAATTCGGGTATATGTCTTCAGGAAGAAATGCGAACAAAAAATCTGCGTTCTGGGCATTCTGGCAGCTTGAGGGTGTCGTTCCTGGAGACTGTTACCCGGATCTTCTCTGCAAGCGGAAACCGTTGGCAAACTGGAGCGTAGGCGCGCGGCTGTTATGCCGCGCGCACTTGCTGTTCCAGCGTGGATGAAGCCTGGCAGCGCGATACACAGATCGCATCTCTCTTGCCGGAGAGGCGCAGCATTCGAGGAGCTATGAGCAATTCGTTTAGGTCGCAGGAAATTCTACAAAAGAACAAACGCTACATACCGGGTGGCATAGTCTCCACCAATCGCACGGTTGAGCCATCGCTGGTTTTCAGCCGCGCACAAGGCGCTTCGCTCTGGGACGTGGATGGCAAAAAATACATTGACTATCACGCGGCCTTCGGGCCCTACATCCTGGGGCACAATGACGAGGATGTCAATCAGGCCGTTGTGAAGATACTCCAATCAGGCTCCAGTCTCTTTGGTTCGGGAACCAACGAATTGGAAGGAGAACTGGCTGAGTTGATATGCCAAAGCATTCCTTGCGTTGATTCCATACAACTGCTGAATACCGGGAGCGAGGCTACGTATCAGGCTATCCGCCTGGCGCGGGCGCAAACCGGCAAGGATCACATCGTTAAACCCCAGGGCGGTTATCATGGATGGCATAACGATGTGGCCATGAACTTGATGACGCCGCTCGACAAGATGGGGCCTTACGTGAGTCCGGGCGAGTATCCCAGCGCGCCGATCAGCGCCGGAATTCCCGCAGAGCATGCCTCGCTGGTGCACGCGGTCAACTACAACGATCTCGCCTCCGTTGAGTGGGTGTGTCAGCAATATCCAGTAGGCGCCATGATTCTGGAGCCTATTTTGCAAAACATCGGAGTGGTGAAGCCGATGCCTGGGTACCTTGAAGGCCTGCGTGCGCTCGCTGATCGTTATGGCTTCCTGCTGATCTTTGACGAGGTGAAGACAGGATTCCGTCATGCGCTGGGCGGTTATGCAACGGTCGCAAATGTATCTCCCGATCTGGTGGTCTACGGAAAAGCGGTTGCCAACGGGTTTCCGCTTGCGGTGCTTGGAGGCAAGCGGGAATACATGGACCTGTTTGTTGCTCCTGATCCGGCACGTCGTGTCTTACTGGCGGGTACCTACAATGGCCACCCTGTTCCAGTTGCGGCTGCCATCGCGACCATCCGCAAGCTGGCACAGAATAACGGAGAAATCTATAGTCGC
>Ga0207738_100021_pt1 | contig 37755 bp, 29 predicted proteins | sample LuqExpMetagenom9_FD_187767 | JGI IMG/M metagenome (GOLD analysis project Ga0207738, IMG submission 187767) | Tropical forest soil microbial communities from Luquillo Experimental Forest, Puerto Rico - Sample 9 (SPAdes) | ecosystem: Environmental > Terrestrial > Soil > Tropical forest ... | reverse complement strand
CCGCCTGCCTGAACGCCCAACTGCGTCTGCTCGTTGAACGGGCGCTTGTTGGCGGTGGTATTGTTCAGCCAGTTGGCGAACTTGTTCTGGTAGGTGTTGGCGTTCCAGTCGGTGCGGCGCAGCGAGCTCCAGCCCATGCCATGATACTGCGAGGTGCCGCTAAGCGTGGCCATCTGAATCACACCGCCTGAGGTGTGTCCGTACTGCGCGTCGTAGTTATTAGCGCTGACTGAAAATTCCTTGGTAGCAAACTGCGGAGGCGAGTAGGCATAGGTATTGCCTCCCAGTTCCGCGTCATTCGGGCTGCCGTCGATCATGAACTCGTTGAGGTACATGAGGCCGCCGTTGATGAGAAACTGCGAAGTCACGGTCCAGGGGTCCGTGTAGATGCCCAGCGGACGCATATAGACACCCACGAGATTCTGACCAAGCATCACGGTGTTGCCGTTGATTACCGGAAGCTGCTTGATGGTTTCGCTTTCAAGGGCGAAAGAGCGGGTGGCACTTTCGGTTTCCAGAAGAGCTGCCTCGGCCGTCACGGTGACTTCCTGATTAGCCGCGGCCGGCATCATCTTCACCGTGATGCTGTTAGCGCCATTGGATTGCAGGACAATGCCCATCTTCTGCTGCGTCCCCATGCCTTCAGCCATGACTTTCAGGCTGTAGGTATCCGGGTCCAGAAACTGGAACTGAAAACTTCCTTCCGCTCCGGTTTTTGCAGGAGTTACCACCTTCGTATTGACACGCTCGAGGGCAAGTGAGGCATTCGGAATCGCCGCACCGGTCGCGTCGACGACGGTAACGGTCAGTTTGGCGCGTGAGTCCTGCGCCTGTGCGAGCTGCGTCCCCAGCCCGGCCAGCGCCAGGATGCACAACAGTGCAAGTCCTGTACGTCTGGCCAGCCGAGGTAGCACAGCATTCAGCAGTTGTTTCATTGGCAGCCTCCAGCAACGCTCATGCGTTGCAAACAGTAGTTGGTGCAATTGCATTGGTTTCTTCGCGGCTATTGGACGGCATATGTCCAAGCCATATGCGACGATATTTGCCCATGAATTCGACTCACAAGATGACGGAACCACCAATCTCCACTAGTGCACATGTCCTATCGGTAAATTGCCTCGCGCATTTCCCACATTGGCAAGGAATTTCCGCCGCTACAATAGATTTCATAACATCATCCGTTGCGTCGAGGCGGGCGCTCCCATGAGATTCAAAACTGCACGTACACTGGGCGCGCTGATGCTGACAGGCTCACTCTGCCTTTCCATTTCCTCTTGCCGTTCACGCCATCAATCTCTTATTGCCGTTATTCCCGCAACCACTGCGCAAGAGGTCTGGGAAGCTGCGCATGCCGGCGCGGAACACGCCGCACAAGAGGCGGGATACACCACTTATTGGAATGGTCCCAATCGCGAAGACGATCTTCCGCGCCAGATTCAGATTGTCAACGAACAAACCGCGCGCGGAGCAGCGGGATTAGTACTGGCCCCCATCCACTCTGTCGCATTGATAAGTCCGGTGCGGGCAGCTCTAGCCAAACACATTCCCACCGTTGTCATCTATTCGCCGCTCAGTCTTGAGCCCGGTGGTCAGTTGGCTTATATCGTGAACAACGATGAAACCATGGGACGGCTTTTGGCCGAGCGTCTGGCGCCGCAATTAAAACCCGGCGACACGGTTGCCATCCTCGGCAACAATCCCGCCATCCTCAGCCATGCCGCGCGCAGCAACGCCATCCAGCGAGAACTGAAGGCCCGCGTGGCCGGCATTCAAATCGTCGAGCGCTATGTGACCAGTCTGGGCTTTGACGAAGCAGAGCAAATCACGGAAGAAGCGCTTCATAGCGTACCGCATCTGCGGGCCGTGATTGCCCTCCACCTGAACCAGACCCGCGCCTCCCAATTCGCTCTGCGGAACGTGCCCACCGACCATCCCATTCTGCTTTTGGGCTGCGACCAGGATCTGGACCTGGTGCGCCATGTTCGCCTGGGCGCGATCGATTCTCTGGTGGCAGAAGATACCTACACCATGGGCTACGAGGCCGTCCGCACCATTGACCGCTTGCGCCATCATCTGCCCGTGGAAGCTCGCCGCATCGTTGAGCCCGTGCTGGTCACACAAGACAATGTCGATCAGCCTGCCATTCAACATATTCTCGACATGGATTGGAGAGTGCGCTAGCCATGAAATTCCGTCTTGCCTCACGCACTCTTCTTCTGCTGGCAGCCTTCTGCTCAGTCCTCTTCATTGCCTGCGTAGGATGGTATCAACTGCGCTTCTCCGGCCGGCACCCCAACCAGAAATTCATCATTACGCCGGATTCTCTCAAGGAGTGGACAAGTTACGACGGCACCTGGAACGTACTGAATGGCGCCATCCACAATGACTCCGCCGAGCGCGGCCCTAAGCTGATGGCGGGATCGCCGTATTGGACCGACTACACCCTCGCTGCCGACATGCGATTTGATGGCAATCACGGCGACATGGGCGTGATCGTCCGCTCCAGCGATGAGGAAGAAGGCGTGGATGCCTATCGCGGCTACTATGCCGGCCTGCGCACTACCGACGGCATGCTGGTGGTGGGACGCGCCGATCATGGGTGGCTTGAAGCCCGCCCAACGCACATGCCCGGCGGAATCGGTTATGGAACGTGGCATCACATCACCCTCTCCATTTACCACTGCATGCTGGCTGTAACCGCGGAAAACCTCAATACCCATCAAGCCGCGTATGCCGTTTTCGAGGAGCATCCCTGCCTGGCGCGCGGCCGCATTGGTCTGCGTTCTTTTGCCACCGGTGGCAGTTGGCGCAACATCGCCGTCACGCCCTCCACCGAACAGGACATCGAGCGCGTGCGGCAGCATGTCAGCTACATCTCACACCCCGACTATCCGGTGCATGAAGCCGCGTACAACCGCTTGCGCCCGCTGATCCCCGAGCCGCGACCCCTCTCCGTACCATCCGCAACCGCACAGCCAGATCAGATACCGAAGCACATTGGCGATCTCCTCAACTTGCAGAACAAGCCGGATGACGATGTGGTGTTGCGCGGTGTGGTGACGCTCACTCATCCCGACCTCTATATTCAGGACCCTACTGGCGGCATCCTGGTTGAATCGCCCGCCTCTCTGCGTTTGAATACCGGCGATGTGGTGGAGGTGCATGGCAAGGTGAGGAGCGGCCTTTATAGCGCCACCATCCACACCAGCTCAATGCACCTGCTCTGGAACGGAACTCCCGCTTCCCCCATCTCCGTGACTCCCGCGCAAGCTGCCAGCGGTTCGTACGATGCGCGTTACATCGAGATCGAAGGGCGGCTCACCAGCGACAGCGGCAGCAAAGATACAGCACGCGTTCTCACCTTCACCGATGGCATTCAGACCTTCAACGCCATCGATGCGCGCAGCGCCGAGGAACCCGCGCGGCCGCTGGAGATCGGCAGCACGCTCCGCGTGCGCGGAGTGTGCGCGCTGGGCAAGTCGTACACCAAGGATCAAGCACCTTTCGTCGTGCTTCTACCTTCCAGCAGCTACATCAAAATTGTGGCCGATCCGCCCTGGTGGAATCCCTGGCATGAGACGCTTCTATTTGCCGGCGTTCTGATTGCCGCGCTGCTCACGCAGGTGGCTTACTTCAGCTTCCGCCGCTGGAAAGCCGAAACCATCACCCGCGAGCGGGAACGGCTGGCGCACGACATTCATGACACCATGGCCCAGGGATTTGCCGGCGTGGGTTACCAGATTCAAGGAATCCACCGTACGGTTGCCGCCAGCCCGGAGATTGATCGCTCCTACGTAACCGAGCAGTTGCGGGTAGCCTATCAACTGGTGCACCGCTGCCACGAAGAAGCCAGCCGCACCATCGCCATGATGGCGCCACAGGCTCCCCCCACTCCCGACAAGCTGCTGGCCAGCCTGGCCGATGCCGCGCGGCGCATCGCCGGCAATGCCATTACGGTCAGCACGCAGATGGAGGGCCAGCCCGGTTCCCTGCCCCTGCGCATCGTGAACGCGCTGCTCCACATTGGCCGGGAAGCCGTGGTGAATGCCGCGGCCCACGGCGCGCCGTCTGAGATCACCATCATTCTGCGCACCGCCGATGGCATGGTGGAGATGGCCGTGCGCGATGACGGACGCGGATTCCACTACACGCCGGAGCGCGCCGGTTTCGGCGTTCTGGGCATGCAGAAGCGTGCCCGCGACATTGCCGGTACGCTGGAAATCCAGAGCACGCCCGGCATTGGCACCGAGGTGCGCATCTCAGCCCGCATCCCGCAGGCTTCCCCCTGGCGTCGTGCCATGGACAGACTGGACCTTCTGTTTTCAGGGAAAAAGCGAAAGACATAGCCGTCGCAGTTTGCGCCGGGCACGGTGTGGTGCGGCTTAGTCGCCCACGCGGATAATGCCGCGCGCAATGGCAGTAGTAGCAGCTTCAGTGCGGTCATCCACATTGAGCTTTTCCAGACAGCTCACCACATGATTGCGTGCGGTCTTGTCGCTGATGTAAAGCTTCTGGGCAATCTCTTTATTGGTAAATCCCTTGGCCACCAGCTTGAGCACTTCAATCTCGCGCTGCGAGAGCGAGGTGCGTTCCATGGCGTCCATCAGCCGCTGGGCAATGCGCTCCGGAACACAGCGCTCGTTGCGCGCCACCGCTTCCACCGCCTTCAGGATTTCGTCCTGCGGTGTGTTCTTCAGCAGATAGCCCCGCGCCCCGGCTTGCAGCGCGGTAGTAATGTACTCATCCGATTCGTAGTTGGTCAGCACCAGAATACGCACGTCGGGCCGCACCTTGCGCAACTCGATAATGGCGTCCGTGCCTTCCATCTCCGGCATGCGCAGGTCCATCAGCACCACATCCGGATCGCAGACCTGCACCCCGGCAATGGCTTCGCGCCCCGAGCCCGCCATGCCGACCACCGTAATACCCGCCTCACTTTCCAGCATGGTCCGCAGCCCCAGGCGCACCACCGGATGGTCATCGACGATATAGACACGAATGGCATTTTTGGGATCGGGCATGGCGCAATTTTATCGCAATGCATTTTGCGCTGTCGGTGGTTTGACCACGCGCACGGTGAAATGGTGCATCCGTACTATCCATCTTTGGGTCATGCGTCGCCTTGGCGGTTCTCCGGCGGGCTCCGTATGCTTCCTATGGTTTGCGCAGCCGCCTGCGGACTGCGTCAACACACTCTTTTCGGAGTTACTCTATGCCTGCAAGACTTCGGCGCAATGTGTGGAAGCGCATCTTCGCCTGCTGGTTCCTGGTTCTCTCCGGCCTCGTCCTGCCCACCGCCGGCGCGCAACGCCCGCATGAACCGGCACATACCGAGGCTTATCTGTTCGCGCACATGATGAAGGGCGATTACGGCACGCTCTATTACTCGGTCAGCCTGGACGGCCTGCACTGGACCTTCCTGAACGGCGGCAAAACGGTATTTCCCGAGTACCATGGTCACGCATCCATCGCCAAGGGCGCTGACCAGCGTTACTATCTGGTGGGCAATCGCGGCGATAACGCCAAGGCCATCAACTTCTGGGTCTCCGACGACCTGATCCACTGGAAGAAGTTCGGCGACTATACGCCCGACCTCACGAAGATCCCCAACTATCCGCATCCCCTGCAGCGCATTGGCGCGCCCAAGCTCTCCTACGATGCGCCCAGCGGCCAGTTTCTGTTGATGTGGCACACGCCCACGGTGCCTGGCAATCCCAGCAACCCGGAAGCCTATTGGAGCAGCCAGCGTACTCTCTACGTCACCTCGAAGGATCTGGTCCACTTCTCCAGCCCGCAGCGGCTGTTCACCTGGGACATGGCCACCATCGATACCATCATCCGCCCCGATGGCGAGGGCGGCTACTGCGCCATTGTGAAGGATGAGCGCTATCCCAACTACAACATCACCACCGGCAAAACCATCCGCATCAGTTGCGCGCAGAATCTGCTTGGGCCCTATCCGGAACCGGGAGCACCGGTAAGCCCCAACTTCCGCGAGGCGCCCACGCTGGTGCCCTCACCGGACGGACGCGACTGGTACCTCTACTACGAGCAGTACGCCGGCACCAGCTACGGGCTCTCCATGGCGCCGCGCATTCAGGGCCCCTGGTATCAGGTGTCAGGCAACTCGGGCGTACCGGAGTGGAACAGATATGAGATGACGCCCGGCGCACGTCATGGCTCCATGATCACCATCAGCCGCAAGGAGTACGACGCGCTGCTGGCAGCCTTCGGCGCATCCCCGAGCGGCGACCAGGCGGCACCCGCAGCCCACTGATTTCCCTCTACTGCAGGTTGTGCCCGGCGTCCTGTCCCGCACAACCTGCAGAATCACCCTGCGTTTCCAGCCTGCCCCAACAGCTTTCCCAATGGCATCTTCCACGCCCTTCCCCTGCGTGTGCTTTCCCCTTCAGAAGCCTGATTCCGTGCTTTTCGTCCCTGCCTTCGCTCCGCCCCTTTCTCCCCACAAATTCAGCGCTTTCCGTCCCAAATTGTGCTACCATGAAGCCCTTCATGAACGCCGCTCGATCTGGAGACGACATCATGGAAAATCTGGGATTTGCAACCGGAACTGACGAGATCTTTTTTGCCATCGCCGTCATCCTCCTGTTAGTGCTCGGTATCTTCAGGTTGGATAGTCTTTTGTTTCGCTCGCACCACAAAACTCCCCGGCCAGCTCCACTCTCCCGACATCGGGTACATTACGTAGTGGAAGAGAACAGCGCGTCGGCTGATCAGCATCTCGCGCGCCGGTAAGCGCGCGCCGCACCACTGCAAACTATCTCCACTCCACTTCCTTCGGGCAGGGCCAATGACACAGGCAAGCAACAGCCAACAGAATCCATCTGCACGTCCCGTGGGAGCAATCCGGATTCTGCTGGTTGTTCTGGTCGTGCTGTTCCTGATCGTCCTGGGCGCGCGCAGTGCCTATCAGCACTTTGCCGAGGATGTCTGGCTGCAAACCATGATCAGCCTGGACGATGTGGCCGGGCAAAAGGTGTCGGAGATCAATCACTTTTTGTGGGAGCGGCGCGGCGACGCTCGTTTACTCAGCCAGGAAAGTGAAATCTATGAGGCGGCCGGGCAGGCCAACCAGCACAGCCTGCGCGCACCGCTTCGCCAGGAGGCAGCGGATCTTTTGACGCGCGCCTCCCAGGCCTACAATTACCACAGCGCGCTGCTGCTGGACCGGAGCCTTCGACCGGTAACGGGGCTTTATCCTGGAACTTTTCCTCCGCAGATGCAGCAGGCCCTTCAGGTGGCACTGTCTACGGGCAGCAACGCCATTGCCGACATCTATCTGGTTGATCGCCAGCACGCCGTCTTCGGCATCGCCCAGGCGGTTCATGCCGGCGGAACGCAGCAGGGCCCGGTGGTGGGCGCGCTCTATCTGGAAATGGCCACCGCCCAGTATCTGGAATCGGTGGTGGTGCGTCGTCCCAGCAGCACATCCAGCGGCGACGCGATCCTGTTACGGCTGGAAGGCAACGAGCTGCTCTATCTGACCACGCCCCGCTTCCTGCCTCATGCCGCACCCCTCAGCGTGCGGCAGCCTCTGGGCAAAGAAGGCTTGAACGTACTTGGCAAGCCCAACAGCAACGGGACACGCTACTTTGAGCATCCGGACTATCGCGGCATTCCCGTGGTGGGAGCGGTGCGCATGGTGGAAGACGCACCCTGGGCGCTGGTGGTCAAAGTTGACTTGGAGGAGATCAACCACCCGGTACGCCACTTCGGCCTTTCCGTCCTCGGGCTGGTCGGCCTGCTCTCCCTGCTGATCACCGGCGGTGGTCTGTTCCTGTGGCGAATGGAAAAAGGACGCTGGAAGGCGCGCGAGGCCATTCTCGTCACAGAGCGGCTGCGCGAAGAACAATTTGACGCTCTGCTTGAATCAACCCCCGACCCGATGCTGATTCTCAATGCCGAAGGCATCATCGAGAGGGTCAATGTACCCGCCGAGCAGTTTTTTGGCTATCCACGCCAGGAACTGATTGGCGCATCGGCCGGCATCCTGGTCCCCTCCCGCTGGCATAACGAGCACAACGGATTTGTAGCCGCATTTATGCAGAGTGAGCAGACGGCCCGCTTCACCGCGCAAGAGGAAGTTGCCTTGCTGACCAAGGATGGCCGCGAGGTGCGGGTCGAGGTTACGCTCAGCCGGCTGAACGGCGGCCACAGTCCGCTGCTGGCTGCGGCGGTGCGCGACATCACCGCCCGGCTTGCCCATGAAGAACAGTTACGGGAGAACGAGCGGCAACTGCAGGAGATTCTCAACCTGAGCCCCATCGGCGTGCGGATTGCATCCATCTCCAAACATGAAATTCTGTACGCCAACAAGTCTTACCAGGAGTCGGTTGGCCTCGAGGGGGGCCCCTATCGGGATCCCTCCTCTTTCTACGTGTATCCCGAGCAATACCAGAAAATTCAACAGCACGTAGCTCAGGGACAACCGGTGCTGAACTTTGAGGTGGAGATGTTCCGGCCCGATGGCGGCAAGCGTTGGGTGCTTGCCACCTACACGCCTATCCGCTTCCAGCATCAGGACTCCATTCTTGGCTGGTTCTTCGATATCTCCGAGCGCAAGGTGGCGGAACAGGCCGCACTCGAAAACGAACAGCGGTTGCTCGCCATTCTCAACGCCAGCCCGGTGGCAGTCCGCATTGCCACCAGCGACGATCAGCGCATCGTCTTTTACAACACTGGCTACAAAACCCTGATTCAAAGCAGTAATCCTCTGTGGGCCAGCCCCAGAAGTTTTTATGCCCATCCGGAAGAATTCGATCAGATCATGCAGACGGTAGCGGAGGGAAAGCAGATTCTCAACCGCGAGGTCGAAGTCATCATGCCGGATGGCGAGCGGCTGTGGTTGCTTGCCTCCTTCATGCCCGTTGAATTCCAGGGCCGCTCCGCCACGCTAAGCTGGTTCTACAACCTAAGCGAACGCATCCGCGCCCAAGCTGCCCTCAAGCAAACCAAAGAGGAGATACAGTCCATCTTTGAAGCCGCCTCCTGCGGCATTGTGCTGATGAAAGACCGCATCATTCAACGCTGCAATCAGCGTATGGAGCAGCTTACCGGCCATGAAGTTGGCGAGCTGGAAGGCCAGAGCACGCGGATCTGGTATCCCTCGCAGGCAGCGTGGGAAGCATTCGGCCGCATCGCCTACGACGAAATCTCGCATGGCAATCTTCTGCACTACGAGCTGGAGCTGGTACGCAAGGATGGAAGCCAGTTCTGGGCACGCACCTCAGCACGCTATATTGATCCCTCCGATCCGGAGCGCGGCGTGGTGTGCATCATCGATGACATTACGCCCGAACGCGAGATGATTCAGGCCACCTTGCGCGCCAAGCAACTGGCGGAGGATGCGGCCCGCTCCAAAGCCGACTTCCTGGCCAACATGAGCCATGAGATCCGCACGCCCATGAACGCGGTGATCGGACTGAGCCATCTGCTACTGAAAACCGATCTCTCTTTCCGCCAGCGCGACTACGCGGAAAAAATCCAGTCCTCCAGCCAGCATCTGCTCAGCATCGTCAACGATGTTCTCGACTTCTCCAAGATCGAAGCGGGCAAGATGGTGATTGAACACATCGAGTTCGATCTGGATAAGGTGCTGGACAGCGTAGCCAATGTCATCCAGCACAGCGCCACGGAAAAGGGCCTGGAACTGGTGTTCGACATCAACTCCGAGATTCCCCGCATGCTGATTGGCGATCCCCTGCGCATTGGCCAGGTGCTGATCAACTTCAGCACCAATGCCATCAAGTTCACCGAGCTGGGCGAAGTTGAAATCAAGGTAAAGGTGGTGGAAGAAAGCGAACAGGCCGTGGCGCTGCGCTTCACTGTGCGCGACACCGGCATTGGCATGAGCGCGGAACAAAAACGAAAACTGTTCCGCTCCTTCCATCAGGCGGATAGCTCCACCACCCGGCGCTACGGCGGTACAGGATTAGGTCTGGCCATCAGCAAGCGGCTGGCGGAGATGATGGATGGCGAAATCGGCGTCAACTCCGAACCGGGCAAGGGCTCGGAGTTTTGGTTTACCGCACGGCTGGGTCGCGGACGCACCCGCCGCCGTCCATCCTGCATTGCTCCGGAGCTGAAGGGTGCGGCAGTCCTGGTGGTGGACGACAACGACCATGCTCGCACCGTATTGCGCGAAGCTCTGAACTCCATGGGTTTTGCCGCCGATATGGTGCGTAGCGGGCCAGCCGCAATCGACATGGTGCGCAGCCGGGCGGGCCGCAATGAGCCTCCCTATGCCCTGCTGCTGATCGACTGGCAGATGCCCATGCTGGATGGAATTGAAACCGCGCGCCGCATCCTGGCCATGGGCCTGCAACCGCAGCCGCGCATCCTGCTGGTAACAGCCTACGGCCGCGAAGAAGTCTTCAAGGGCGCGCAGACTGCCGGGATTGAGCAGGTGCTGGTCAAGCCGGTCAGCCCTTCACTCCTCTTTGACGCGATTGCGCGCGGCTTCGGCCTGCAGCAGGAAGAACATGAAGCGTATGCGCCGCCGCACAAACGCAAGGAGGATGAGCGCGCCATTGCCGGCCTGCACATTCTTCTGGCCGAAGACAACGAGATCAATCAGCAGGTGGCCAGCGAGCTGTTGAGCGGCGTCGGTTGCCTGGTGGATGTGGCCTGGAACGGCCGCGAAGCCGTGGAGATGGTGGAGAGCAAAAGCTACGATCTGGTGCTGATGGACATGCAGATGCCAATCATGGACGGACTGGAGGCCACGCGCCGCATCCGCTCCAATCCCCGCTTTGCCAAGCTGCCTATTCTGGCCATGACCGCCAATGCCATGCAGCAGGACCGCGAGCGCTGCATCGCCGCCGGCATGAACGACCACCTGGCCAAGCCCATCAACCCCGAAGAATTGTTCGCCACCTTGCGGCGTTGGGCACTCACCCATCCAGCCACGGCCGCCCCTGCCGCGCATCTGCCTGCGACTGCGTCTGAACCTCTCGAACTCGACCTACCCGAAGGCATTGAAGGGCTCGATGTGCAGGCCGGCTTGCGCCGCGTGCTTGGCAAACGCCCACTTTATCGCTCGCTGTTGACAACCTTTCTGCGCAACGAACGCGAGGCCGCGGCAAGAGTCCGCGCCGCATTGCAAGAGGGCGACCGGCTCACCGCAGAACGGCTGGCTCATACCCTGAAAGGCGTTGCCGGAAACCTGGGCGCGGTACTGGTACAAAAGTCGGCCGCATTGCTGGAAGCCAACCTGCGCACCCACGTGGAAGGAGAACATCTGGAGGACTCGCTCCACGATGTGGAGGTCCGTTTGAGCGCGCTGGCCGATGCGCTTGAAAAATTCCTCTCCAGCCACGTCCAGGTTGAAGCGACTGCCCCGCCTGACCTGACACAATTGGAAGATCTCTATCTGAAGCTGCGCATGCTGCTGGCTGAAGATGATGCGGCCGCCGTCAATTTGTTCAACGACAACCGCGCATTGTTCCAGTCCGCCTGGCCTACATCGTTCAAAGAACTGGATACCGCGATTCGCAAATTCAATTTTGAATTTGCCTTGGAAACGCTCCGGAAGCTGGCAACCACCCCAGTCTCCACGCAGACGGAAGGAAAACACAATGAACATGAGTGATGCGCAGGATCGTCCGCTGATCCTGGTGGTGGACGACACTCCCGACAATCTGACCCTTATGTCCGAACTGCTCCAGGAGTTGTACCGGGTTAAGGTTGCCAATAGCGGCGAACGGGCCATGAAGATTGCGCTCACGGCAATGCCGGACCTGATTCTGCTGGACATCATGATGCCCGATGCCGATGGCTATGAGGTTGCACGCCGGCTCAAGAGCAACCCCCGCACGCATGCCATCCCCATCGTCTTTCTCACCTCGCGCTCTTCCATTGAAGATGAGCAGCGAGGATTTGAGCTGGGCGCGGTGGACTACATCGTGAAGCCCATCAGCCCGCCTTTGGTGCTGGCGCGCGTGAAAACCCACCTTACGCTGAAAGCGGCTGCCGACTTTTTACGCGACAAGAACGAGTTTCTGGAACGCGAAGTAGAAAAGCGCACCTCGGAGAATACCGCCATTCAGAATGTGACCATTCAGGTGGTGACTTCGCTGGCGGAAACACGCGACCAGGAAACCGGCCATCACATCCGTCGCACCCAGAGCTATGTGCGCTTGATCGCCGCCCGTCTCAGCCAAACTGTGCGTTACCGCAGCACCCTGACCGCCAGCGCGATTGCCACCATGTACAGATCGGCGCCCTTGCACGACATTGGCAAGGTGGGCATCCCCGACCATATTCTGCTCAAGCCGGGCAAGCTCACCGTGGAAGAATTCGAGATCATGAAGACCCATACCCGGGTGGGCTGCGCCGCCATTGAGCGCGCCGAAGAACAACTGGGAATGGAAGTGGATTTTCTCAAGACCGCCAAACAGATTGCGCTCTCCCACCACGAACGCTGGGATGGAACAGGCTATCCGCAAGGCCTGCAGGGCGACGAGATCCCTCTGGCGGCGCGCGTCATGGCCGTGGCCGATGTGTACGATGCGCTGGTGTCCACACGTGTGTACAAAGAAGCCATGGCGCATACCGATGCGCTGCGACTGATCACCTCCGGCAGCGGATCGCACTTTGATCCCGAAGTGGTGGAAGCGTTTCTCGCCGTGGAAAGCGACGTGCAAGACATTGCCGAGCGCTTCAAAGATCACCTACAGAGCCAGTCCGCGCGCGACCAGCAACCGGAGCCAGTGCGTACCGCGCACCTCAAGACAGTTCACTGAGCTATGGCGCAGCCGATGAATCCGCGCTTGACTCCGGCCCCATAATCTCGCGGAATTTGATAAAGGCAAGACGCGAGCCGTTCTCTAGATCCAGCAGAGCGCCAAAGTAATTGAAGGTGTAGACGTGCCCGGTATCCTTGCGGCGTACCTTGTAGACCGCACCATGTAACTCTTCGCCGGCCAGGATGCGCCGCATGGGAGTGTTCTCCGCTGCAACCGGACGTCCCTGCGCATCGAGTACCTCCACGTAGCCCAGAAAATCCTGTGCGCGGAAGCCAGGTTTTTCCTCCAGCGTAAAGCCCACCACGCGCGTCACAATCGGATTCCAGCGCAACACGGCTCCGTCAGGAGTCACTATCATCAGGCCTTCATCCAGAGAATCGATGACGGCTTCCAGCCGCGCCTGACTCATGCGCAACGCCTGCTCTGTTGCGCGTTGCACGGTCACATCCTCACAGCGTAGAAAGCCCAGCTTGCCTCCGTTACTCATCTCCACCAGCATGCCGGAATAGCTGAGCATCATGTCGTGATCAACAAACTTGGAGCGCGAGCGATACTCAACATCGTGAAGCTGTTCGCCACGGAGCACACGCGACAGAGGCCACTCCTCCAGCGTCAACTCAGCGCCGGCATCGTTAAACAAGGTAACGAACTCGGGATAGCGATTCAGAGGAAGCGTGTCATAGCCTTGCTCGGGAATCCCATAGATGCGGCGCGCCGCCGGATTCCAGGCCAGCAGCCTGCCTTCCAGCGAGGCAAGAAACAAGCCTGCATCCAGATTGTCCACCACGGTGCGCAGGTACGCTTCCGCCTCCTCCCTGGCTTTCAGCGCAAGCTTGCGCTCCGTCACATCCTCCACAAGGATGATGATGCCGCCTACGCTGCCATCGGCTTCCTTCCAGGGACGCACCTCCCAGCGCAGCCACATCGGCGCCTTGCCCGGACGTTCGAACAGGTCCTCTTCGCTGCGCACGGTTTCGCCTTGAAGCGCGCGCCGGTCCGCATCTTTCCAACGCTCCAGAACCGAGGGGTTCACCTCATAGCGATAGCGTCCAATCAACTGTTCGTTGGGTGCTCCGGTATCGCGCCGCCAGCACTGATTGGCACCCAGATAGCGCAGATCGCGATCAAACATGGCCAGCGCCACGGGAGTATCTTCAATGAAGATCTTGAGGAACTCTTCGCTGCGCCGCCGCGCATCGTCGGCCAGCTTACGCTCGGTAATGTCTTCCGACAAAACCACAATGCCGCCAATTTCACCGGTGCCTGTCATCCAAGGACGCAGTGTACGGCTGAGCCAGCGCACCTGGCCATCGGAGCGGACATAGGAATCCGCCTCGGTAACAATCGTCTCGCCCGCCAGAGCGCGCAGATGCTGCTGCCGCCACAACTCGGGAGCATTCGGAAAGAGCTCGTCGTGCATCCTGCCCACCGCATCGATCCCAGACAGCCCGCGATCTTCCTTCCAGCGCTCGCTGCAGGCCAGCACTCGCCGCTCCAGATCGAGCATCGCCAATCCGGTCGGGGCTTCGTTGATCATGATCTTCAGCAGGCCGCTGCTCTCTTCAAGTGCCGCCAGCGAGGTGTTCTGCTCTGAAATGTCGCGGGAAATTTTGGAGACACCCACAACCCGGCCCGCGCCATCGCGCACCGGTGACAACGTGATGGCCACCTGCAACCGGAAGCCGCTTTTATGAATGCGTTCGGTTTCAATGCCGACAAAGGAGCGGCCGGCGCACACATCCGCCAGCAACTTCTTCGTCTCCGCAATGCGCCCGGCCGGAACCAGCATGAAGATGCTCTTCCCGATTGCTTCTTCCGCCGTATAGCCATACATCCGCTCCGCCGCCTCATTCCAGACCTGGATGATGCCATCCACCGATTCGCTGATGATGGCGTCCGAGATGCTCTCTGCAATGGAAGCCAGCAGGCGCGCCGCATCTTCGGCCTGATGCCGGCTTTCATCCTGCGCGTAACGGTCAAGGGCAAAGGAGATGTCGGAAGCTGTTTGCTCAAACAACTGCACATCAAGATCGCGAAAATGCCCGGGGGCGCCGGCAAACAGATTGAGCAGGCCGCTGACCATCCCCTTCTGGTAGATGGGAAAGTACGCCGCGGCACGAAATCCCTGCTCGGCAGCCGCTTCACGCCATAACTCCGTGGCGGGGTCGTTGAAGTAGTCATTACAGATGTAAGGCTTGCCGCTCCGTATGGCGCGTCCGATCGGTCCCATGCCTGTGGGACGCTCGTCGGCATACATCGGCACCCGCTCCAGGTACGCGGTGTGATTACCGTATTGCGCTACCGGCACCACCTGGAGGCTACGCGGATCGATCCAGCCTATAGAGGCCAGCCGAAACCCGCCCTGTTCCACAACCACTTTGCAGATCTGCTGAAAGAGTTCCTGACGATTGGACAAACGCACAATAGCATGATGAATTTCTGCAAGCGTGGAGTAGAGACGCGTCATCCTCCCCAGTTCTGCCTTGTAATGACCGGTGTTTCCAACTGCAGCCATGTTCACCTCCGCCGCCAGCGCTATCAGGGGAATGTGCCGGCGGTGTGAAACACCCGGAACCATCAAGCAACCGAAACTATCAGCCCAAAATTCTCACCAAGAGGTTAGCATAACGCTAGTTTTTCCGGGCGGCCAGTCCATGCAAATTACTTTAGACAATTCCTAGTTGGAAAACCGAGACCAAGGCGCGGAATTGTACCCTCGATTTTTCCGCTCTGCGGAGCAATGTCGCCTAGCAGGGCGCAAGGCCCACCTGTTCTCGTTGCGCAGAAACAATCCACTCTCCGTATTCCGTCTGGCCTAAAACAACGCCAGCAGAAACGGCAGCTCCTCCGGCCCGCCACAGCATCTGGTGTGCCATCTGTACATGCCCATGAGGATAAGGATTGTAGAAACCGAGAAATTCAGCCCGAGAAGAAGCGTTCCTGTGCAAACCGCGCACACGCAGTTGTTGCATCGGATGGCGGAGGGAGAGGGATTCGAACCCCCGGAACCCTTTCGAGTTCAACGGTTTTCAAGACCGCCGGTTTCAACCGCTCACCCATCCCTCCGCGCGGGAGCTGAGCTCTCTAGCGATTGTACGCGAAACCGCCCTTCCTCCAGAACCCCAGGCGCAAAGAGGCCGCAAACCGATCGGTTGCCGTGTGGCTTCCGGCGGTTTGCGGCCCTGGTTTTGGCTGCTCTGCGGCAGCAAGCTGCTATTTGCCTTCCAGCACGTCGGCCAGAGCGTTGGCGCCGTAAAGTTTGCGTACGCCCTCGATCATGCCGGCCGAGTGCACGGCCACGGCGCGGTTACGCGAGCCGTCATACACGTAATCGCCGGCCAGCGACTCAATATTGCCATCAAAGATCAGCCCCACCAACTCGCCTTCGCGATTCACCACCGGCGAGCCCGAGTTGCCGCCGATAATGTCACCGGTGGCCACAAAATCCAGCGGCGTGGACAGGTTGATCTTGTCACGCTCGGCTTCCTGGCGTGCCGTCAGGTTGAAGGGAAACTTATTGCCAAAGCTTGCCGCTCGATCATAGAGGCCGTAGTACGTGGTCATGGGCGGTGCAACGGTGCCGTTATAGGGATAGCCTGTCACTGTTCCATAGCTGAAGCGCAGGGTGAAGGTCGCATCCGGATAAACGTTCTTGCCATAGACCAGGAACCGGGCCTTGCCCAGCTTTTCGCCCGCCGGAGTCAGCACGCTTTCTACCTTGTCGCGAGTTTCCTTATACTGCGCGCGCCAGATCGGGTCCACACGGCGTGCCGCCACAATCATCGGATCGGTGGAGGCAGCAACGGCGGCTTCGCCACCATCCAGCAGCGCCTTGCGCACCGCGGGATCGGCAAGCTTGGTGCCGCTCACCAGAGCATCCACGGTCGCATCAATTGCTCCACCTTGCAGAATGGCCTGCAAATAGGCATCGTTCTTGCCTAATTGCTCTTCGCTCAGTTTAAGTGCGGCCTTCATGAAGGCCTTTTCCGTCTCCGGATAAATCTTGGCCGGCGAAAGCAGTTGGAAGCGCAACGAGCCGAGGCCAGCCTCGTGGAACTGGCCCAAACGCTCGCCATCCGGCAACTTGGTCTCTGTCACGTATTGCACAATCGAGAGCGCCAGCGAAAACAGGCGGCTATCGGCGCGGCGGAAGATCTGCCGGGGAGTCATCTGGTTATTCAGCTTCTCGGCTGCGGCAACCTGCTCCCATGCTCCACCAAACTGCTTTTGCCATTCCTTGTTGGCGGCCACCTTGGTGCGGAAATCGTTCTCCTCCGCCTGTTTTTTGGCGATCAGCGCGGGGTCTTTCAATGCTTCCGCGCGACCAATGTAGACCTTCAGGCTGTTCTGCAAACCAAAGATGGTGCTGCCCACCTGGCGAGCCTGCTCCGGTCCCAATGCGGCATAAGTCTGCGCTGTTTCCAAACGATGCTGCAAATACTTGGTGACCGCGGGAATGTGCACGTCGCGCTCTGCGAGGAGTTCCGCCATCGTTTCCTGGCGCGAGGTGGAACCCGGATGACCGGAGATGAATACCAGCTCATCGGCCGCAGGCCCCTTGGCGCTCCACTTCAGATAGTTATCGCAGTGGATCGGCTTGCCATTCTCATAAACGCGGAAGATGGCCATATCCAGGTCGTAACGCGGGAAGGTAAAGTTATCCGGATCGCCGCCATAGAATGCCGCCTGCTGCTCTGGCGCAAACACAATGCGCACGTCGGTGTAGGCCTTGTAGCGATACAGCCAGTACTCGCCGCCGTTGTACAGCGAGACCACATCGGAGCGCAGTCCGGTCTTGTCCTTGCTCTCCTTTTCGATCTTGGCCATCTCGGCCTCGCGCGCCTTCAGCGCCTTGGCTTCGTCCGCGATGCCCTGGGCCGAGTCCTGCACACGCGCGGTCACGTTTTCCATGGCCACCAGCACATTCACTTCCAGATCCGGCGTGGCCATCTCTTCGGCCAGCGTCTTAGCATAGAAGCCATCGCGGATGTAGTCATGTTCGGCGGTCGAGGCCTTCTGCAACTGCCCGCGCGCCACATGATGGTTGGTCAACAGCAAACCGTCCGCGCTGACAAACGACCCCGAGCCGCCGTCGTTCAGTCGCACGCTCGACAAGCGCAGATGATCCAGCCACGCCTGGGTGGGATGGAAGTTATACTTCTCCGCTAACTGCTTCAGCGGAGGATTGTCGAAGGTCCACATGCCCTCCTCGGCATGCAGAAACGGCGCAACAGCCAGCAAAACCGCGGGCACAAGCGCCACAAAACGGGAAACACGTACGTTCATGTAGGGGCCTCTTCAAAGGGGCTTGCCAGCAAGGTGGACTGACATATTGGAGCCGGCAACGCCAGAATCGAAGTCTCGCGCAGCAACCCGCACGCGCCTCGATCACCTGCATTCTAAACCTGCGTTCCCGTAGATGGCAGCTTTTCGTCCGCTACGTTTTCATCCCAAGAAGAAAGGCTTCAGCTCCGCGGAATCCCGCATGAACTGAAGCCCTTTGTTCTTTCTGCTCTGTCTGTTTACGGCTTGGGCAGCACCATCACATCCACACTGCTGGCCGCCGTCTTCTGATGGAAGACCTGCTCGGTTGCCTTTTTGAACTGCTCCGGCTTGGCCGAAGGAATGTCCGTAAAGGTCTGCGGATTGCGATCCACCAGCGGGAACCACGAGCTCTGCACCTGCACCATGATGCGATGGCCGCGGCGGAAGGTGTGGAAGACATCGGGCATAGAGAAGTCGATAGCCGTCATCTTGCCCGGCTCAAGCGGCGCGGGCGTCTCCCAGCTTGAGCGGAACTTGGCGCGGAATGGCTCGCCCCGTAGCAGTTGCTGATAGCCGCCCATGTGCAGCGGAGGCGCTTCCAGCACGCGCTTGCTGCCGTGATCCATGCCTGCCGGATCAGGATAGTTGTCTGGATACACATCGATGAGCTTCACCACAAAGTCGGAATCCGTGCCCGTGCTTGCAACCTTGAGGTGCGGAGCAATCGGACCCGCGATGGTCAGGTCTTCTTCGAGCGGATCGGTCTGGTAGGTGACTACATCAGGCCGCGCGCTAGCAAAACGCTGATCGTCCACCATGAAGCGTTGCGGAACCGTATCCGTGGTGTAGCCCACGAATGGTACCGGGTGCGCTGGATCGCTCGGATACTCATCCTTACTATCGGCTTCGGTAGGCGCATCAAAACTCAGCTTGCCACCGGCATGGAAGTAGAGCGCCTTAGTAGTTGCGGCCTTGGGCGGCCAGGCTTCCATGCGATGCCACACATTAGTGCCGGTCTCAAACACCACGGCCGCGGGCTGCGCCTTTCCCTTGCCCTTCAGGTAGTGCTCAAAGAAGGGAAACTGCACTTCCGTACGATAGTAGTCTGAGGTCTTCGCGTCGAAGGTGACATCGCCCAGATGATTGCCTTCCGAGCGCGCCCATCCGCCATGCACCCAGGGGCCTTCTACCAGCGTGGCCTGCGTTTCCGGGTTGAACTTGCGCACCGCGTTGTAGGTCTTGAAGGGGCCGGCCAGATCCTCGGCGTCAAACCATCCACCCACCACCAGCACAGCGCACTTCACATTCTTCATGTGACGCTCAAGATCGCGCGTCTGCCAGAAGGCATCGTAGGTGTTGTGATGAATCTGGTCTTCCCACAGCTTGGTGGGCACAATCATGTTCTTGGCCAAACTATCCAGATTGCCCGCATTCAGATAGTACTTGTAGCTATCCGGTGTGCCAAAGTCGAAATCCTTGTTACGGTCTTCCGTCAGCGGATTCTTCTGCGGGTCGAAGAACTGATAGAAGCCATAAGTGGCCGAGAGCTTGAAGGCGCCATTGTGATAGCTGTCATCACCCAGAAACAGATCAGTCATGGGAGCCTGCGGACTAGCCGCCACCAGCGCCGGATGCGAATCGATCATGGAAGCCGCAGTGTAAAAGCCCGGATACGAGATGCCCCAGATACCCACCTTGCCGTTGTTGTTCTGCACGTGCTTCAGCAGGTACTCGATGGTGTCGTACATATCGGAAGCATCGTCCACATCCTTGGGACTCTTCTTCTCGTCGATGTGCGGACGCATCTCCACAAACTCGCCTTCACTCATCCACCGTCCGCGCACATCTTGATAGACAAAGATGTAGCCGCCCTTTTCGAAATCGTCAGAAGGGCCAAGACGCATGGGATACTTGTCCTCGCCGTAGGGCGCAACGCTATAAGGCGTGCGATCCATCAGGAAGGGATACGGGCCCGCATCGGTAAACGCTCCCAGCTTCGGCACATACACGGAGGTGAACAGCCGCACGCCATCGCGCATGGGAATGCGGAACTCATACTTGGTGTAGTGCGAGCGGACAAAATTCTCCGTGGCGGCAGGCGGTTGTTGCGCCACGCCACAGGCCGGGGCAACCATCATCAACGCCAGCAGGGCAAGAACTACGCGGTTCCACTTCTTCATCGCAGAAACACTCCTTCTTTCGAATTCGCTGCGTCAACAGAGGGCGCGGACCACCCACTCCGCGCCTCCGTTCAGCCGTCCTTACTCTTCGCTGGACTTGGTTTCCGGAGCCTTCTCCGGAGTCGTGACAGGCTTGAGAATATCGTCCAGCAAAGCCGGTGTACCCTCCACGCGTTCCAGCACGGCGTAACGCTCACCGTCGTGATAGTCCACATCGGCCATGCGCACAAAGTTGTCGGCCTGCACCATCAGGTGGATCGGCGCGGAGCTGCTCTTGGCCGCGCTCAGCGCCTCGTGCAGGACGTCCGCCGAGAACACCTGATCGCCAATGGTCAGCACCTTATCGCCGGGAGCCAGACCAGCCTTATCGGCCGGGCCGTTCCAACGCACATCGGAGATCACGCCATCGCTGCCTATGCGCACGCCCAGCGAGAACCAGCAGTTCAATCCACGACCACGACCGCCAGAGGCCGTCTTCTCCGTGGCGCTTGGCTTGTCCTTGTACACCAGCTTGTAGCCGCCCTGCTCAATGCCGGCCACATCGGCGCGCGGCGTGATCTTGTACACGCGGTCATTCAGGAACTTGGCCCAATCGTAGGGCACCACGGCATTCAAATCGGCAACCACTTCCTCAAAGGTGTAGGGCACAATCTCCGCGCCGGTGTTGCCACCCTTGCCCAGGAAGATCTTCTCAAAGTCGTCGAGCGACTTCTTGCCGTTTGTCAGCTTGCGGATTAGCGTGTCGGCGTCCAGCCACAGCAGTTCGCCTTCCTGGTAGTAGTCCTGTCCACGGCGCAGGTTCGACCACGCCATGTCGCGCGAGCGCAGCACGCTGGCAGCCACAGCGGTATCGGCTGTCGAGCGCCATTCCCTGCCGGGCTTCATATCCAGGCTCGCCGCCGACATAGCCAGAAGGTCGCGATATTGAGCCGGCGTCTGCAATCCGGAACGCGCCGTCAACACATTGCCCAGATACTGCGTCATGCCCTCGTACACCCACAACAGAACACCCTGCTGCGGCGTGGCAAAGTCCGGCTGGTAGAGCGCGGCGGGGCGACGATACTTGCCGTTCCACGAATGCGTGAACTCATGCGGCAGCAAGGTAGCGGAATTGAGCGTGTGCGCCGCGTCGGCAAATCCCTTTTCGCCCAGACCGTTATCGGAGGACTGGCCATGCTCCAGTCCCTGTCCGCCCGCCACGTCGGAGAGCGTCAGCAGAAAGTGATACGCACCATAATGGTGCGACCCGTAAAGCGCCTCCGCCTCGCGCACCAGATTATTCACTCCAGCCAGCACCGCGGGCCGCAGCTTCACATCCTCTGGATAATCCGACACCACATCCAGATAGTGCTTCGGCTTAACCTCCTTGGCCAGCTCGTACTCATGGAAGTTAGCGCCTGTAATCACGGGCGAATCCAGCAACTGCTCCACATTGGTCACGGCGTAGCGCGTGGTTGCGCCAGCCGCCGGCACCGGATAGGCGCTGGGACTTACTGGCTCGAGCGCCGTGCCAATCCCCCACCCTGCAGGCACCTTCAGCGAGGGCTCGATGGCAATCTGCTTTACCGGCACACCTGCTGGATAGAGCAGCAACGCCTCCCACTCCAGAGCCGCCATCTTCTGGCTGATGCGGCTGGTCACAATGCTATCCAGATGCGCATGGATGTGCGTTACACCCTTGGGAACGGTCAGGTGAAACTGGTAGAGGTCCACATCATCGCGACGCCACTCCAGCTTTTGCCCGTTGGCCGTAAACTCCACGCCCACGATGCTGCCCACCGGCCCGCTCGGCATGTGGTGTCCAGGAATCCATTTGGGCGTGGTCAGCGTCACCGGACCAGCCGCCACCGGCAGGTCCACCTCGGCATGAAACATCTTGCGGGGCGCGTCGCTCAGGTCCGCCACAATGCGGATCGGTTCCTTCACAGCGGTTTGAGCAAACACCGGCGCTACCAGCGCAGCAAGGGCAACAAAGCCTACACGAAGGCGAAACAATGAGTGCATTGTGACGAGTACTCCTTGGGATTTCATCGCGAAAGTCCAGACTACAGGATGGCGTCCGGTTCCGATAGACGCATTCTCTGAGTCTGAGTTTAGTTAACTTTATTACCTGACGCGTGGTGGCCGCATAAGGACGAGCTTTTTCCTGCAATCCGCGGCTCTGGCGGGCCTGGTTGGCCGCCGCCTATGGGGCCTGACACCTTCTGCAAGCCGTACCGCACTCGAATAAATTCCCATTGCCTGCTCCACTTGGGAGGGGCACAATGGAGGGCCATGAGCCTGTTCCAGCAGATCCTGCTCCGCACGGAGCAGCGTGCTTTGCATGCCTTGGATTGGATTGCCGAACGGCGGCATCGCGAGCCACTGCCCGCGCACCTGCGCACCGGTCTGAAAGGAGAGGAAGCGGCTCTGTTTTATCTACGCCGCAAAGGCTATACCGTCGTGGCCCAGCGCTGGTCCCCCGGCCTTGAACCGGGCGATATCGACCTGATCGCATGGCACGGCAACCTACTCTGCTTTATCGAAGTGAAAACCCGCACGGTCCACAGCATGACGCCGGCTGAAGCCGCCGTGGACGAGCACAAGCGCCGCATCCTGCGCCGCCTGGCCCGCCAGTATGTGCGCCAGTTGCCCGGTGAAAGCTGGCCGGCCATTCGCTTCGATGTGATCAGCGTCTACCTGCTGGAGGGGCAGGCGGAAGAGTTCACGCATTTTGAAGGCGCCTTCAGCCTGAACGCAAGCGGCACGGACTGAGCCATCGGCTCAGCCCTGCGCGTCTTCCCACTCTTCGTGCCACGCCATCTGGATTGCTTCCAGCTTGCCTTCGTTCGATTTCTGCGGATCGTCTGCAAAACCATCCAGACCGATCACGTAGCCGTGCAGATCCGTAAACCGCACGGTCAGCGGATCAACATCGGGATACTTCTCCTGCAGTTGAATGCCAATTTCTTCCGCATCGTTCCAGTAAATTTCGCGTGCCATCCAAAAGACTCCTTTACTCGTTCTGGGTGCGCTTCCTATACTGGTGCGCACTCCAACTCAACGGGACATCCAGCCATGATCAAGCTTCGCATTCTTGTTGTACTCTTCTGCGCCTTGGCATTTGCCATCACCCTCCACGCACAGTCCAGTAACCTTCGCACCGTTGCCCCGGGCGTCTGGTTCCGCACTGGGGAACCGCTGGTGCTGGCGCATGGTGAAGTCATCACCGAAAACACCATGATCGTGGAGATGAAGGACTATCTGGTGGTCATCGATTCCGGCACCGCCGCCACAGCACGGGCCACGTTGGCCGATAGTCGCCTGATCTCATCCAAACCGGTGAAGTACGTCTTCCTCACGCACCATCATTTTGATCATGTGGGCGGCAACCCCGTTTGGACCGCCGCCGGTGCAACGACACTCGCTTTTGCCGGAGTCCAACAGGAAATGCTGCGCCAGAAAAGCAAATACGAACTGCCCCAACAAACTCTGGACAACGGCGGAATGGTTCTTGACGATGGTTTCCGCCGCCTTGAATTCCGCACCTACGGTTGGGCGCATACCCTCGGCGATGGAGTCGCTTTCCTGCCCAAAGAGCGCATTCTGTTTTCAGGCGACGTAGCGATCAACGCCTCCTGCAATTCCTTCTTTGATGCCAACGTCAGAAACTGGCCGCTGGTTCTGCGCAAACTGGAAGAGCTGCATCCTCTCCAAGTGCTCCCCGGGCATGGCCTGCCGGGCTCAGCGGAGTTGCTCTCCGGTCAACGTGGCTTTCTCGAAAGCCTGATTGCGCAAATCGATGAAGCCCACGCTCAGAACAAACCACTGGAGGCCCTGGTGGAGATGAAGGATGGCAAACCGTCCGTCTCTCGATTGCACTTCGCACCTGAATTCGCGCCCTGGGCTGTGGGGCCTTTCACAGCCGCGCATGTAGCCACTGTCTATGCAAAACTCGCACCACAACCGGCAAGCCGGTAAAGGAGCGATCCCTGCGTAGCCGTTATTTACCCTCGGCCAGCGTCAGCGGCTTGCCTTCAGAAACGTAGTTGCGATTCCAACTGGGAATCTCCACCACATAGTTGCCGGGCTTGGTAATCACCGCCTGACAGCCAAGCCGCGAATTGAGCTGTTGATCGGCTGCCATATCCAGCCGGTCCAGCTCATCGTCTTCAGCTTCCGAGAGGCCGGCAGCGCCTTCCTTCACCCACAGATGACAGGTGGAGCAGGCACACACACCGCCACAGGCGTGATCGAGAAAGATGCCGTTGTTCTCCGCCACATCCAAAAACGACATCGGCTTGCCGTGGTTGTCATACGGCATGGTGCCGAACTCGAATTCAACCGTCTTGCCTTCCGGCTCAAACGTGATGCGGACAAGCTTTTCCGGGGGAATGTTGCTTGCGGAGTTGCTCATGGATTTCCTTTCCTTCGCGCTTGCCTATTCGATGCAGGACAACTGGCAAAGTTTCCCTCTGCCAGTTGGCATAGCTATTGTTTGAACTCGGCCGGCGCGAACGCATGCGGCGCGGTAATGCCGTCGTTCAACTCGTTGCCAGCCGCGTCCATGGTCTTGCCGCGAATAGCCGTCGTCACCGCCGACTCCATCATCAGCTCGGCAAAGCGGCGCGTGGATTGATCGAGCGCGGCAATACCGTTGCGGATAGCCTCTACATCGCTGCCGTCCTTTGCGCCCATCAGATAACCGCGGCAAACGGCAATCGCCTTCTGCTCTTCGTCGTCCAGTTGCTGCCAGGCCGGATGCTGCGGGGCACGCGCCACGGCAGCCAGAATCGTCTCCGCCTCGTTGCGCGCTTCAATCAGCAGACGCTTGGCAAAATCCGTTTCAGCATTGTCGAACGAGTCGAGGATCATGCCTTCCACCTGCTCGTCCGTCAAGCCATAGGTGGGTTTCACCTCGATCTCCGCTTCCTTGCCCGAGCGTTGTTCGCGCGCCGTTACATGCAGAATGCCGTCGGCGTCGATCAGAAAACGTACTTCAATCCGCGGCAATCCCGCCGACATGGGTGGAATACCCTTCAGATCGAAACGCGCCAGCGAGCGGCAATCCGCGGCCAGTTCGCGTTCGCCCTGCAGCACGTGAATGGCAACGTTCGTCTGCCCATCCACGCCCGTGGTGAAGTGCTCCGTGGCCGAAGCCGGAATGGTGGAGTTGCGCTGAATGATGCGCGCCACGGTTCCGCCCAGCGCTTCAATGCCCAGCGAAAGCGGCGTCACGTCCAGCAGCAGCATTTCCTCGGTAGCCTGCGAAGCGCCCGACAGAATACCCGCCTGCACGGCCGCGCCCAGCGCCACAACCTCATCCGGGTTCAAATCCGTATGCGGCTTCTTGCCGCGCGCCGCAAGCTTGAACAGATCGGTCACCAGTTTGCGCACTGCGGGAATCCGCGTGGAACCACCCACCAGCACCACTTCATCAATCTGTTCGGCAGTAATGCCTGCATCGGTGAGCGCCTGACGGCAAGGCACCGCCGTGCGTTCCAAAATCGGCTCAATCAGCAGTTCAAATACTTCACGGGGGATCTCGCGTTGATAGCGGTCGCCATTCGGCAATTCGATATCGAAGGCTGCAGCGCTCTCCGTGGAGAGCTTGATCTTGATGTCGATCACCGCTTTGCGCAATGCCTGCACAGCGCCGGCATGTTCACGCAAATCCACGCCGTGCTCGGCATAGATCTCATCGAGCGCAATGGCCAGCAGCAGATTGTCGATATCGTCGCCGCCCAGGTGTGTATCGCCACCTGTGGACTGCACTTCAAAGATGCCGTCGCGCAGCTTGAGAATGGAGATATCGAAGGTGCCGCCGCCGAAGTCGTAAACAGCGATGGTGCCTTCCTTGGCGCGATCCAGTCCATATGCCAGCGCTGCCGCCGTGGGCTCGTTCACCAGACGCAGAACATCAAGCCCGGCCATGCGCCCCGCATCCTTGGTGGCCTGCCGCTGCGCATCGTTGAAGTACGCGGGCACGGTGATCACGGCCTGCGTTACCGGCTGACCAAAGAAGCGTTCCGCGTTGCGCTTCAACTGGCGCAGCACGTAGGCGGAAATCTCCGGCGGAGTAAAGCGCATCTCGCCCAGTTGAATGCGCGGCACCTCGCCCTCTTCCACATCGTCTGCCAAACGGAACGGGAACAGCTTCAACTCGCTCTGAATCTCCGAAAGCCCACGACCCATCAGGCGCTTCACGGAATAGATGACGCGCTCCGGCGTTTGAATCAGCGCCTTGCGCGCACTGTTGCCCACCGTTACCGTGGCGCGCTGTCCAGGCTCCGTCACCGGATCCAACGCCACCACCGACGGCACCAGATTCGAACCGTCCACACCGGGAACCACAACGGGCTTATCGCCCTCCATAAAAGCGACCAGGGAATTTGTGGTTCCCAGGTCAATGCCAACAACGCGTCCTTCTGCCATGTGTCTGTTTATGCTCCCAGGGTCTCGGTAACGTCGCGAACAAGATTGCTCAAATAGCGGCGGCGATCCAGCAATGCAACCATGGCCTTCTGTGCGGCCTTGCGGCCTGCGCCATCGCCTTCGTCCCACGCCGTCCACTGGCTGCGCAGGCTCTGATCCACATCATGGAGCAGCACGGTAAATTTCTGCTTGGCTTGCTGCAGTTGTGCTTCCAGTTGCAGAAACTCTTCACTGGGCACCACGTCCCGCTGGCCGGCTGCCTGCAGCGCCTTGCGCTCGGCGCGCATCTCTTCAAGTTGCATATTCAACTCGAAGACCTCTTCCAGAAGATCGGCGGGCACGCGCGAGGGATCGGTGCGATTCTTGCCGGCCGTTTCCTCGCCCACCTCAGCGCCTTCGAGCTTCAACAGATATTCGGTTCTGCGCAACGGATCGCGCAGCGTGCGATAGGCATCATTGAGCAGCGCAGTATCCGCCAAGCTCCACTCGCGCTCATTCTCCTGAGCCCGCGCAAAGCGGTCGGGATGCAAGCGGCGGCTCAAGCGGTGGAACTCGTGCTCAAGTTCAGTAAGGTCGATATTCAGCCGTGGCTTCAGGCCGAAGACAGAAAAGAAATCACCCCCCGGAGGGGGTTGGATCTTGCTGCAATGCGGACAGAACAGCGTGGACTCGGTATGGCCGATTGAACAGGACCAACAGGCCACCGGTACAGCAGTATTCAAAACTTTCAACATGGCCGTACTCTCCCGGAAAAGTTATGCCGAGAACGAGGACCCGCAACCGCAGGAGCGCGTTGAGTGAGGGTTGACGAAGTTGAATCCCTGGCGCATCAGGGTCTCTTCGTAGTCCAGCGTCATGCCATGCAGATACAAAAATGACTTGGGATCGACGAAGATGCGCACTCCATCGAACTCATAGATGCGGTCGCGCTCGCGAGCCTGGGTGTCGAACTTGATCGAGTACGAAAGCCCCGAGCAACCGCCTCCCAACACGCCCAACCGCAGCCCACCCTCGGCAGGTGAAATGCCTTCCTTGGCCATGGCCGTGCGGATGCGTTTGATCGCCTTCTCCGTCACCAGGATTCCATTGGCCGGCGCCTGCGGCACCTGCGGCGGGTCAGCTTGCTGCACCGCACCCGATGAGGCAGACGCGTTATTCCCGATCGTTACAAAGTTCGACATGCTTGTCTCCATATCCTTCAGGCCCGCTGTTTTGCGTTCACCTGAAGGATTGGGCTTCAACCGCTGGAGGAGAAGCGCCACGTGCGGCGCTTTCGCCCAGGAGCCAAAGCCCCTTGTGTTATCGTTCTGTTCTGCGGCGCGGCCCATGGCAGCGCCCTTGCCAACCATTGTCATACCTGGCCCACACCTAACTGGAAGAGCCAGGCAAAAAAATTTAGTTAGCCACGGCTTCCTGAGCCACCGGCTCCGCCGCGCCGTTCTTCTTCTTCCAGTCGCCGATAGCCGCGCGGATCGCATCTTCCGCCAGAACCGAGCAGTGAATCTTCACCGGCGGCAGCGAGAGCTCCTTCACGATATCGGTGTTCTTGATCTCCAGCGCATCTTCCACCGTGCGGCCCTTGATCCACTCCGTAGCCAGCGACGAGCTGGCAATGGCCGAACCGCAGCCAAAGGTCTTGAACTTGGCCTCTTCAATGATCTGCGTCTCCGGGTTCACCTTGATCTGCAGACGCATCACATCGCCGCACTCCGGAGCTCCAACCAGTCCGGTGCCCACTTCCTGCGCATTCTTGTCGAGTGCGCCCACGTTGCGCGGATTGTTGTAGTGATCGACGACCTTGTCGCTGTATGCCATGTTTCTGTTCTCCTCAGCGCGGGGAAGCCGCGGCGTTCTGTTTTTTGTTCCGCTCGGTGCACGGCTTACTCCGTGCCCTTGCCTTTCATCTGATCCGCCTTCTGCTTTTCAGCCAGCTCCCGCGCCTCTGTTCTGGCGCGGGCTAAGCCGAAGGCCTCTGCCCCACCGCAGGTGGCTAGTGGGCCGCCCACTGAATCTTGGTCAGGTCGATGCCTTCCTTCACCATCTCGTACAGCGGCGAAAGTTCACGCAGGTGCTTCACGATCTGGATCACCTTGGCAGCCACGTAATCCACTTCACCCTCCGTATTGAAGCGTCCCAGGCCGAAACGAATCGAGCTATGCGCTACATCGTCGCCCAGGCCGAGAGCCTTCAATACATAAGATGGTTCAAGCGTCGCAGAGGTGCAGGCAGAACCGGAAGAAACTGCAACATCGTTGATGCCCATCAGCAGGCTCTCGCCTTCCACATACACAAAACTCACATTCAGGTTGCCCGGCAAACGATGCTCCATGGAGCCATTCACATGAATGTAGTCGAGTTCGGCCTCCAGCTTCTGCTGCAACCGGTCGCGCAGACCGCGCAGGCGAATCGACTCCGCTTCCAGCTCCTGCTGCGCAATCTCGCACGCCTTGCCCAGACCCACAATGCCCGGAACATTCAAGGTGCCGGACCGCATGCCGCGCTCGTGGCCGCCACCGTCAATCTGCGCGGCAATCTGCACGCGGGGATTGCGACGACGCACATAGAGAGCGCCCACACCCTTCGGCCCATAGATCTTATGTCCGGAGAGCGAGGCCACATCCACGTTGTCTTCAATCACGTTGAACGGCACCTTGCCAGCCGCCTGCACGGCATCGGTATGGAAGAGCACGCCCTTCTCATGGCACAGCTTGCCAATCTCGCGGATCGGCTGCAACACGCCGATCTCATTGTTGGCCGCCATGATCGACACCAGAATCGTCTTCTCGTCGATGGCCCGCTTCAGGTCGTCCATGTCGATCAGACCATCAGCCTTCACCGGAAGATAAGTAACGCGGTAGCCGTTCTTCTCCAGCCGCTTACAGGTATCGAGCACCGCCTTGTGCTCGGTCACCTGGGTGATGATGTGATTGCCGCGCTCGCGGTACATCTCCGCAATGCCCTTGATGGCCAGATTGTTGGACTCGGTAGCGCCGGAGGTAAAGATAATCTCCTTGCCGCTTGCGCCAATCAACTGCGCAATCTGTTCACGCGCCGCCTCCACAGCCTTCTCCGCCTCCCAGCCAAACTGGTGATTGCGGCTGGCCGCATTGCCGAACTTGGAGGTCAGATACGGCATCATCGCCTCGAGCACCCGGGGATCGAGCGGGCTCGTGGCCTGGTTGTCCATATAAATCGGCAGCGTTACGCCTGCGGGAAGTTCAACGTTGTAGTCTGCGTTACCCATTCGGATCTCCATCCTGTTCGTTGTCGGCTCTGCTTCTGGCAGAGGGGGAAGTTCGGTTCAAGTTGGTTGTGATCAGTTGGTAAGCGTCACCAGAGGAACGGCTGGCGGCTGGCCGCTGTGCAGTTCTTTTTCTGCCAAATCCTGAATACTGATGCTCTTCAGCACGCCGGCAATCGTCTCATTCACCCGCGCCAGTGGCTCCTTGATGGTGCAATTGCCATGCAACTCGCAGCTCTTGGCGCCCTTGTTGCAACTGGTGATGAAGAACGGCCCATCAATCGCCAGAATCACCTCAAAGGCCGAGATCTCCCGCGGCTCGCGCGCCAGCGCATAACCGCCGTTCATGCCCGCATGAGAACGCAACAGACCCTTGCGGGTCAGCGTCTGCAGAATCTTGGCGAGCAACTGGGCAGGAATGCCATAGGCATCGGCTACATCCTTGGCGCTCACGGCGCCTTTTTCCGGATGTTCGGCCAGATACTTCAGGGCAATCAACCCATAATCGGCTTTTTTGGTGAGCTTGAGCATAATATCCGACTTGTTCAGTCCGCATTCAGTATAGGACTAAATATGTCGGCGTTTCAATCCACGCCGTGTAATCCAGCAAAAATTTCTGGCGCCGTAACCGCATTCGCCTTCAAGTGCACCTTTATCAGTGCAATACGGCACCCGCCGCATCAGACGGCCAAAGGCAGGGCTATTTCGTCTGCTCTTCGACTGGAACAACTCCGGGCAGTATCTGCACCTCGCTGCGATACTTGCGGCAGGACTGCAGCCAAAAGTCCTCGACCTCCTCGTATGTGCGCGGCGGATACCCCGGCGACATAATCGGAGTGGCTGCATAGCGGCTGCTCTCCCACGATGACGGCAAGTAGAATCCCTCCGCGATCCTGGTCGCATCAAACCCGATATCGATTCCCCGGGGAATAAGATATCTACCCTGAGACCATGCGTCGGCCATCGCTTTCGCGCTCACGCGCACAATCGCGCCACTCTCCTCATCCACAATGAAGAAGCCTGCCATCACCTTGGCAATGCGCTCCTCATCCGTGATTGCCTTGAACTTCTGATTCCCCACAAAATTGATCTGAATGGAGACCCTGCCCCGATACATTCCCCGTTGTTCGGCGGTAAATGTGGCTGCCCGTACAATCGAACCTTCCACCGACTGCGCCCAGCGATGTTCCCCCGCGGAGATATACATGCCGCCCGCCAGCCCAACAAAACGCACCTCAGGCTTCAATTCGTCGGCAGCCACTTCCGCACGCACGCGGGCCTCTTCAACCTGCTGTTGTGCCGGAGAAAGCGAAACGTCATTGACAGCCAGCAACCTCTGAACCTCATGGCCATGTATATAGAAGGATTCGTAGGTTCTGACTGTCTGGGCAACAACCTTCGTATGTTTAAAAACGCACAGATATTGCTGCCGAATCTCCGCGAAACTATCCTCCTTGTCAGACGCCGCCTGCAAGTAAGCCCCGGGCTCGGGGAGCGGCCTGGAAGCCTGCGCCATGCCTTGCATCGCCATTTGCCCGCCGCTGAAGACAACCACAAGGACAACCTGCTCCAGCATCCACCTACAATGCGCTCCAGGTGTCATCGTTCATCTCCTGCTTTCCGGGCAACATCATACGCGCCCTCCCGCCAACTCTCCAGCCCGATCTGCTCAGCCTCCATTCCTGCAGAACAATTCCCGCGCTTGCTGCAAAATCCTCCCCGGTCAGACTTTCGGGAAACCTCAAAAAAGGCCTCTTCTTCAACGCAGTCATGTTCTGGCAAAGCGGAGCAGATTCGCCCCACAACAGGTAAATCTTGAGATTCTTCTAGAAATTTTGGTTTGCATTTGGCATCCGGCTCGCTACAATTTGGCGCAAACAGCGCTGCTGCGCTGGCTCAATACGTGATGCCCACAGTCTGCAGACATCCCAAAGTACGCATCGTCTCCCGCCACGAGGACACCGAATTCGTCGAGTGCCTGGAATGTGGCGAAGTTTTTGACTCCGAAGAGTTTCGCGACATGGAAATTGAGGACTCGGCGCAAGCCGAACCCGACGACGAAGAGTCCTGAGGACGCTTTCCGGATTCGACTCCTGGCCGGCACGTAACCCGCTCCAAGCGGTCAGGGATTGGTGTGCCCTGTGTCCCCGTTGCCCGGCAGGTGGCCCGCCTCAGCCCCATGCGTGCCGTTTCCATTGCCGTTACGGTGCGAAGCCGCCCATGCATAGTGGATGCCGGAAACCACGGTAAACAGCATGGTGGCTTGCAAGGCTCGTTCGCGGAACAATATCACCCAGCGGTTCACATAGAGCTGGCTCAGCAGAACCGCAGCCACCGCCCCCACCTGCGCCAGAGTGTTCAGCTTGCCAAAGATGCTGGGATAGAATTCCCTCCGCCCAGCCGCTGCATAGAGGATAGCGGCCACCAGCAGGATGCCCAGATCGCGACCAAAAACCAGCACAGTCACCGTAACCGGAATCAGGTTCTTGTGCATCAGCACCAGGAACAAGGCGCTGAGCAGCAGCTTATCGGCCACCGGATCCAGATAGCTGCCCAACATGGAACGCTGGTGCAGAACGCGGGCCAGCGTGCCATCCAGGGCATCGGTCAAGCCGGCAACCACAAAAAGCGCCAGTCCCAGCCCATATCTGCCATTGAGCACCGCCGCCACCAGCACAGGCGCCAGGCAAATGCGCAGCAACGTCAACAGGTTAGGAGCGGTACGCAGCGGGTTAAGCGATGAGGTCGATTTCTCGTGCATACGATAAGAACTACGCATTCCAATCGAGTTTGTATGCCAACCTAGGACGGGTTGCCTTCAGCCGGCGAGCCTCTTCTCTGCCCTCCGCAAACCCGGTTCATTTCACGGTAAGCAGCAGAAAAAGCTCGTCAACGATACTACCGCAACCCCGCCTGAGACGGGAATTTTGCCTCCAGCCACAATCCTGATAGAATTATTTTGTTGGACATAGGCGCGTAGCTCAGTTGGTTAGAGCGCTTCCTTGACACGGAAGAGGTCGTTGGTTCGAATCCAATCGTGCCTACCATATTCAACAGTTTTGCTGGAAATTGCAGGCCTTTGGGCCTGCTTTCGTTTTTTACAGGCGATTTTCCTTCTTAGTCTGACGCGCACTCCCCAACTCCTGCCCAAGCATTGCTTCTGCCAATAAAAAGGCCGCGGAGCTTGCTCGTTTCCGAGCGTTTTCCGCGGCCTTGGCTCCATGCGTTTGCAGTGGGTTAGTTGTTCGACTCCCGGGCCTCGCCCAGAATCAGCTTGAGCGTGATCTGTTTGTGCCCACGCAGAATCGTCACGGCAATGGTGTCGCCTGCCTGATGGCGATCCATCATGGCGTTGATATCCTGCGGATCGGTCACCTGCTGGCCGTCGATGGCCACAATCAGGTCGCCACCCAGCATGATTGGCGTGTTACCCACATAGGCCTGGCGCGAACCGCCATGCAGTCCAGCGCGCTCTGCCGCACCACCCTGAATCACCTTCTGGATCAGCACGCCATAGCCCGCATCCAGGCCCATCTGCTCGGCCAGGTCCGGCCCAATCGCATAGGAGATGATTCCCAGTGAAGGCCGCTTCACGCGCCCATAACGCGTCAGATCGGCCAACACCGCCTTGGCCGTATTGATGGGGATTGCGAAACCAATGCCCGAGCTCTGATCAGCGCCATTCGAGGCGATCATGGTGTTGATGCCAATCACCTCGCCACGCGAATTCAGCAGCGGGCCACCGGAGTTGCCGGGGTTGATGGCGGCATCGGTCTGAATGGCGTCCTCAATCGGCGCGCCTTCGCTGTTTTTGATTGACCGGATAGAGCTGATGATGCCGCGCGTCATGGTGCCGGCCAGTCCAAACGGATTGCCGATGGCATACACCTTCTGCCCCACGGCCAGATCGGTGGAGTCGGCCAACGTTACCGGCTCCAGATTGGGCGCTTCAATCTTCAACAACGCCAGATCGTGTGCGCGATCGGTTCCCACCACCTTGGCCGAATACCGATGCTTGTTCGAGAGCTGCACCTCGATACCGCGATTGGCGCCATCCACCACGTGAAAGTTGGTGAGCACGTGGCCAGCCTTGTCCAGAATGAAGCCCGAGCCCTGCCCTTGCTGCGGCACGGCGCCATAAAAGAAGTTGAAGACCAACTGGGTGGCGGTAATGTTCACCACCGAAGGCAGCACCTTTTTGTAAATGGCGATATTGTTCAGCTCTTCGGCATCGTAGCTGGGCGCGGCATGTGCCTCCGTCAGCTCCAACTCCGAACCTGAACCGCGGCCGAACCATCCAGCCGGAAAGTAGTGCGACCAGGGGAAGTGCGCGGCAAGAAAGACGAAACCGCAAACCAGGACGGCAATCAATGCAATTCGACGGAATCTCATGGGCGTAGGCGTTCGACCTTCCTTCAGATAGATACGGCGTGCAGGCGTTGAAGTTCCATTGGGGACAACGCGGCCGTTGTTCTCCTTATTCTAAAGACGGTCTCCGGAAAAATTAGTTGCTGTGGCTTTCAGGCGCTGCCACACGGCGGTTACCTTGCGCCGCAGATCGGCAAGATCGCCTGTATTTTCAATTACTTCATCAGCTTGCGCAGCCTTCTCCGCATCGGGAATCTGATAGGCCAGGCGGCGCAGCGCGTCGGCCCGGGCCAATTCGCGGTCACCCTCCGCACCAGATACGCGTGCCACATAGCGGGCAATGCGCAGTTCCTCGGGAGCCGTCACCACAATTACTCGGTCCATCCGCTCCCGCCAATTGGCCAGAATGCCATCGCGCTCGCCGCGCGCCACAGCATCGCGCACCACTTCGAAGATCAGTGCCGACTCCACCACCGCAATGGCATCCGGATCTTTCTGAAAAATTCCCTGCATCCACTGCTGCTGCGCCCGGATCACCGCCGGATGCACAATCGCATTCAGCTCCTGCAGGCGGCCCTGACCAAAGGCCAGCTCCGCCAGCCGCTTGCGGTCCAGATGCCCATCGGCCAGCAGCACTTCAGCTCCGAAGTGCCGCACTATCTCCTGATAGACAATCTGTCCTGGCTCCATCAAGGCGCGCCCCAACTCATCGGCCTCAATCAATGCCGCGCCCAGCTCGCGCAAAAGAGCGGCCACCGTGCTTTTCCCGCTGGCCAAGCCACCGGTAAGCCCGACACGCAACATCTATGCGATCCCCAGCACGGCTTCGATTTGCGCCAGATGATGGCGTCTGTGCACCGCGCGACGCAGGTAGTTAGTCTGGCCCGCAGCCTCAATGGCGGCCACCAAAGCCGGACTGGCAGCGGCAGCGGCTCTATCCGTCTCCTCGGCGGTAGTGCGCACCCACTCCAGCAGAATCGCAGGAGCAATCGTGTGGCTCATTTTTTCTACCGCAATATTGAGCGCCTCAACCTGGGTAGCGGGAGGACGAAAGCCCTTGGTGCCCCACTCCGACAGTAGCCCTGCGGCATAACGGTCCCAGAAAGCCAGATGAGTCAACGCTGCGGCCACCGTCCAGCCATTCGGCAAGGTGCGCTGCAATTCCGTGGGCCCCACACGCTCCAGCAGCCTGAAAAGCCTTTCCCGCTCCGCATCGTTCTCCCGGCTATAGTCCATCATCGTCTTACCCTTTCTGTTCCCGTTCCATCGTTGCGCATCTGTTATTGTCGGGCAGGTTTGAGGCCCAAGCTCTCCATCACTTCCAGCGCAAAGCGTGCTGAAACCGTGGCCGGGCCACCGCCCATCTCAATGCCCACTTCAATCGCTTCAAAGATCTCTTCAAAACTTGCGCCGCAGCTCGCGGCCTGCTCAATGTGCCATTGCATGCACGATTCGCAGTCTTTCACCACGGAGATGCCTACCGCAATCAGTTCCTTCTGCTTCTTGGCCAGCGCACCATCGGCATACGCCGCCGACTCCATGGCCAGAAACCCTTCATACACCTTCGACCGCAACGCGAGCAATTCGGCATGCGCCCGTTTACGTCGCGCCGTCATCTCTCTGAGCTTCCCCGTCATCCGCAGCCTCCCTTTACGCCGGCCTCAGCTTGGACTAGAGCCCGCGCCGCATCTTTGCTGCGCGCACCGTGTTGGCCATCAGCATGGCAACGGTGAGCAGCCCCACGCCACCTGGGACCGGCGTATAGGCACTGGAAATTTCAAACGCTGCCGGATGAATGTCACCCACAATAACCGAGCCACGCTTGGCAAAAGCAGCTTCGCGCTTGGCGTTGCCCTTGAAGAAGAGATCGAACTCCTCGCGCGTGTTCAGACGGTTGATACCCACATCAATCAGGACCGCGCCGGGCTTAACCATCTCCGGCGTAATGAATCCCGGCTTGCCGATAGCGGCCACCAGAATATCGGCCTGGCGGGTCACTTCGCCCAAGTTCCGCGTCTTGGAATGGCAGATGGTGACGGTCGCATTCTCATGCAACAGCAGCATGGCGGCCGGTTTGCCCACAATGTCGCTGCGGCCCACCACCACGGCATGCTTGCCCGCTATTTCGATCTTGGCGCGCTTCAGAACCTCGATCACGCCCGCCGGCGTACACGGCGCCAGCGCCGGACGACCAGCCATCAGACGCCCTGAGTTCACCGGATGAAAGCCGTCGGCGTCCTTTTCCGGTGCGATGGCATCGAGCAGCCGCTTGGAGTCGATATGCTTGGGCAGCGGCAGTTGCACCAGGATGCCGTCGATGTCTTCACGCGCATTCAGATCGGCAATCAACTGCAGCATTTCTTCCGTGGTCACAGTGGCGGGCGGCGTCACCACCTCGCCATGGATGCCGATCTCTTCGCAGGCCTGCGCCTTGTTGCGAACATAAATCTCCGAGGCTGCCACATTGCCCACCAGAATCACGGCCAGTCCGGGCTTGATGCCCTGGGCGGCCAGCGCCTCAACTTCCTGCTTCACATCCTGCTTGATCGCCGCGGCAATCGCTGTTCCGTCCAGAATTTCGGGCATCGTTCTCTCCAGCTTCTATCGTACCGTCTCCCCTGCGCCGGAGAGAAAAAAGCCACTTGATATGCCCTATCTGCGACCAAGCCCGTCCCGCCCAGGCGCATCGTCACGCTGGAATGGAACGGGCCGCTGCCGGCACAGCTTTTGTCCACACTCAGCGGAAAATGAACTCCCGCTGCAAAGGCAGCATATGAACCTTGCGCAGCTCCTGCTGGCGCAACCGCAGCTTGCTAATGTGCACCTCATAGCGCGCCCCAGGCAACAACGACTCCAGCACAAACCGCTCCGTGCGGCCGCTGCGCAATTCAAGATAGCGGTACACGCCCACGACGCCTTCGCTCTGCTCCGTGCCGCTCGCAGGCGCATTCAAAAACTGCTGGGCGTCCGTAGTTGTAACATTGCCCAAACCCGGAGCCGCCGTCAGACTCTCCGCCGCATAGGAGCGCACCAGCTTGGTCCAGTAATGCGCCAGCAATTCGGTTGAGGCAAACAGGTCGGCCCACACAATCTCACCCCGGATGGCCACCACCACGCCCACCGCATGTTCCGCCCGCAGCTTTTCCAGCACCTGGACGCCGCCCTCGATCCCAGGCGCGGCCGCCTTATCCACCTCCGCACTCACCGTGCTCTCCTGCATCACCTGCGCATAGCTGGTGGTGGCAAAGGTGCGCGGAGCGGCGTTGCCTGCCTGGTTCATCGCCCCGTGCGCGGGCATGCCTACGGATGCTACACGGCCTATCGCACCATGTACGGAGTCCCATACCTGCTGCTGATCCTTCTGCACCATCGCCCGCTCGCGCACGGAAGGCTGCACCATCAAGCTCTTCCCTGCTCCTTGATTGGAGGTGCCAAACAGAGCCGTCTGTTCCGTCCACCGGCCCGGCTCAATGCAGAACACTCCCAAATCAATTGGCTCGCTGCCGGCCGGCACAATCCG
>Ga0207738_100020_pt1 | contig 37915 bp, 40 predicted proteins | sample LuqExpMetagenom9_FD_187767 | JGI IMG/M metagenome (GOLD analysis project Ga0207738, IMG submission 187767) | Tropical forest soil microbial communities from Luquillo Experimental Forest, Puerto Rico - Sample 9 (SPAdes) | ecosystem: Environmental > Terrestrial > Soil > Tropical forest ... | reverse complement strand
AATTCATGGCCAACAAAGCGGCAGTTGCCCCGCCGCCTCCACTTGCAATTGAAGCGCAGAAGATTACCGCAGAAACAACCGTCTATGCGGTGTATGCCATCGAATAGCGATGGAAGCTCCAAGACAAACGCCCTGCCTGCAGATTGCAGACAGGGCGTTGTTGTTGCGGTTTGGGCATTACTTGTCGATGGGTTTGCGCGCAAAGTAATAGAGTGCGTAGGCCAGAGCGGCAAAGGCCAGCACCGAGACGCCGGCGTTATAGAGCGGGCCATGAGGCAGGGCAATGTAGTTAGGCAGATTGAACTTCATGCGGAAGAAGGAATTGATCACGCCCAGCAGGCCCATGATGCCGCCCGCCGCGATCAAGCCGGAGGCGAACAGCGAGCCGGAGCTGGCATCGCCTTCATCGCTCGTTTCGTTCTTCTTGCCCGCCATATCCACCAGCGCGCGTACGACGCCGCCAGTAAAGATGGCCAGTGTGGTGCCGATGGAAAGGTACGCGCCCACGGCGAAGGAGAGCGAGCGAATGCCCAGCAATTCCACGCCAATCACCAGGAAGACGCCCAGCAGCACCAGGCCCCAGGGCAGCTTGCGGCTCAAGATGCCGTTGATGACGGTGGCCATCAGGCGAGCCTGCGGCGCGGCGGCCTGTTCGCTGCCGATGCCGGGAATCCACTGCACTTCGATCTGGTGGCTGGCGGGCGAGTAGAGGTACTTGCCGTCGGCCAGTTCGTCGGATCCGAGCGCGTTCAGCAGCATGTACTCGGTCTTTTTGTGGGTGGTGGTGGAGCCGTCGGCAGCCTTCACCGGGAAGCTGTCCATCAGGCCCTGCGTGCTATTCAGCACAGTCACGCCGGGGTGCGCGGCGTTGATGTCCCAGGCATGCGGCGCAACGCGGAACTCCTGCAGGCCCTGGTTCATCATGTTGAGCGTGCCGCCGATGGCGATGGTGGAAAACACAATGCCGATCAGGAAGGCATAGCGCTGCTTGATCGGCGAAGCGCCCAGCAGGAAGCCGGTCTTCAGATCCTGTGACGTATCGCCTGCCTCGGCTGAGGCAATGCAGACCACGCCGCCGATGGTGATGGCCAGAGCGCCAAAGGCCGGAGCCGTCCAGCCGCTCACCAGGAAGATGGCCGATGTGGCCATCAGAGTGGCGATGGTCATGCCGCTGATGGGGTTGGCGGAGCTGCCGATCAGGCCCACAATGCGCGAGCTGACCGTGACGAACAGGAAGCCGAAGAAGATGATCAGCAACGAAGCGGCCAGGTTCTCCAGCAGGCCGAGTTGCGCGCCCGGCACCGGCTTGAAGACCAGGAAGAAGAACATGAGCACCACCAGGCCGATGCAGCCGAAGATGGCGGTGGTCATGGACAGATCGTGCTCGGTGCGCTTGGGGGCGGCCACGTCGGCACCCGCCTTTTTGCCGATGTTCTTGAAGCCGGACTTGAGCGCGCCAATGATGGTGGGCAGCGTCTTGCAGAGCGTAATCAAACCGGCCGCGGCCACGGCGCCCGCGCCCATCGGGCGGATGTAGGTGGCCCAGATCTCGCTGGGGCCCATGTCCTTGATCAGGATGGTGCCGGGGTAGATCGGTACAGACAAATTCTTGCCGAAGAAGTAGAGCAGCGGCATGAGAACCAGCCAACTGAAGACGCCACCGGCAAAGATGATGCCCGCTGTCTTCGGTCCGATGATGTAGCCCACGCCCAGATACTCGCTGGTGGCGTCGGCTTTGATGGCCGAGCCCTTCATCACGTGGTCAGGGCCGAAGTCAGGCCGGAACTCGGGAGTCCCGGGCCAGGCATTGGCCAGATTGCCGTTCTGAAAGAGCGCATACACGGCGCCCAGGCCCAGACCGTAGAAGACACGGCTGGCTGTGGAGCCGCCCCGCGACCCGGCCTTGATCACCTCGGCGCAGGCCGTGCCTTCGGGATACTGCAGTACCTCATGCTCGTCCACGATGAGCGGCTTGCGCAGGGGAACCATGAACAGCACGCCCAGGAAGCCGCCAATCAGCGCCAGCATGAAGATGCGGGCGTATTCCAGATCGAAGCCGAGAAAAATAAGTGCGGGCAGGGTAAAGATGACGCCTGCGGCAATGGACTGGCCAGCGTTACCCGCGGTCTGGACCATGACGGTTTCCAGCACCGAGGGCTGGCCCTTGTGGCGCAGCAAGCTGATGGTGATGACGGCAATCGGAATGGACGCGGCCACGGTGAGTCCGGCCTTCAGGCCTACGTAAACCGTGACGGCTCCAAAGATGATGCCGAAGATGGCGCCGAGCAGGACGGCGCGGAAGGTGAACTCCGGCGCATTGGAATCGGCCGGAACAAACGGTTTGAATTCAGGCACAAAGCCTCCTGGTGCGAAATACAAAGTCTAGGTGTGTCCCGATGAGCGAGAGGATCAGCGCCGGGGGGCCGGCGGAAGAGATCGCTCGGAGCTTGGCGAACAGGATACCTACCAACTACTGTATTGGACAACGCATAAAGTTCGATAGCCGGAGATCTAAATGACTGATCCGTCCGCCAATCCCGCTCCGCTGAAACGGTTGCTTTCGCTCGACGCTCTACGCGGGTTGACCATTGCTTTCATGATTATGGTAAACAACAACGGCGGCCGGAGCGCCTGGGGCTTCATGCACCATGCCGCCTGGAACGGGCTTACTGCCACCGACCTGGTCTTTCCCACGTTCCTGTTTGTGGTGGGTGTTTCCATTGTCTTTGCCTTTGAGGCCCGGCTGGCCAAGGGGGCGTCGCCCAGGGAACTGGCTCGCCACACCGCCTCGCGTACCTGTGTCCTCATACTGCTGGGCATTGTGGTGAACAGCTTTCCCTATTTCCATCTGGCGCACATGCGTTTTTTCGGCGTATTGCAGCGGATTGCCATCTGCTACCTGCTGGTGAGCCTGTTCTACCTGTTCGACCGCCGGATATGGACCAAGGCCGCAGCCCTGGTAGCCGTTCTGGTGGGCTATTGGGCATTGATGACCCTTGTTCCGGTACCTGGGGTCGGCCTTCCTGGAAAAGATGTGGTCCTGCTGGACCCTGACCAGAATCTGGTGAGCTGGCTGGATCGCCAGGTGATGCCTTACCACCTGTATGAGAAAGCGCCCGACTTCAATTTGCGCGATCCGGAAGGTCTGCTGAGCGATCTGCCCGCCCTGGGAACAGCCTTGCTGGGCCTGCTGACGGCTCTCTGGCTGCGCTCCGGCCGTTCGCTGCGGCAGAAGGCTCTGGGCATGGCCGCCGGCTCTGCCACATGCCTTGCCCTGGGCTACACCTGGTCGGTCTGGTTCCCATTGAATAAAAAACTTTGGACCAGCAGCTTTGTGCTGACCGCCGCCGGATGGAGCCTGGCCGTCTTCGCACTCAGCTTCTATTTGGTTGAGGTGAAGGGCTGGGGTAAGGAGGGCTGGACCAGGAAGCTGACCTTCCCGTGGCTGGTTTTTGGCTCGAACGCCATTGCAGCCTACATGATCAGCGAGTTGATCCCGGGTGTTGCCATCCTGGCTCCGTGGACCGAGAACGGCAAGAATACCAACATCCTCAACTGGTTCCGGGTGCATGTTTGCGGACTGGTGCCTGATCCAGGCTGGGCTGCCTTCACCTATTCGTTTCTGTTCATGGCAGCGTGTTTTGTCCCGGTGCTGATTATGTACCGGAAAAAGATTTTCCTGAAGGTTTAGCGAGCCACGCGCCGGGTGCGCAAGCAGAAGGTGACGGAGCGAGTAGCGCGTTAGATGCGCAAGGCAGAAGGTGAAAAGGCGAGCAACGCGGCAGATGCGCAAGCAGAAGGTGATGGGGCGAGCAGCGCGCCGTAGGCGCAAGGCAGGCTAGCCCCAGGTTTCAACCTGGGGAAGCTGGCCGCAGGAATGAACGGAGTCCCGTAGGGACGACGCAACGTCCAGAACACAACGCCCAAAAGGCTGGCTTACGCCAGGTGCGCCAGTAGCCACTCCACCGCCGCGTCTTCGTCCTCGATCTCCGCAACCAGCCCGGCTGTCCGGATTTTTACATCTTCCGGCAGCAGGTGCAGCAGAGGTTCCAGCCGAGCCAGATCCTTTTCCGTGGTCACAAGCGTTGCACCCATGCTCAGCGCGGCACGGGCCAACTGCAGCAGCTCGGCGGCGGTATAGCGGTGGTGGTCGGCGTAGGATTTGCGCACGGTGAGTTCCAGCCCGGCTTGCTCCAGACCAACAAAAAACTGTTCCGGCCGCGCAATGCCGCAGAAGGCGATCACCGGGCCAGCAAGCACCGGAACTTCCATCCGGCGGAGGATGCGCCAAATGGGCTGATGAAAACCCTGGCTCCGCAGGGCGTTCGCTGTGGCGGGCTCATCGGCGGGAATCGCCAGCACCGACGCGCGTCGCAACGCCGCAACCGGCTCGCGCAGATTGCCGGCGGGCAGCAGCGCGTCCTCAAGGTCGCGTCCGTTCACCAGCACAATGTCGATGTCGCGATGAAGTTGTCGGTGCTGAAAGCCGTCGTCCAGCAGATGCAGAGCGAATCCTTGTACCGAGGAGGCCAGAGGTATAGCCTCGGCCATCCGTCCTGCCTCCAATCTTCTGCAGGCTACAAACACGTGTACACCGGCGGTGCGGGCTATCAGCAGGGGCTCATCGCCAAACGCTTCGCTGGTTCCGTTGGGATCAACCTGCGCGGCCTGCTGGTTCTTGCGCCCGTAGCCACGCGAAAGCACGTCCACGGCTACGCCTCGATGGATGAGCGCTTGGGCCAGAGCGATGGTCAGAGGGGTTTTGCCTGCTCCTCCGGCGGAGATGTTGCCAATGCTCACCACCAGCCGATCCAGCCGCTGCACCGACTCCCAGCCACGTCGTAGCCGGAGTTCCCGAAGGCTCAGCGCCAGCCGGTAGAGGGGCGTCAGTGGCCGCAGCAGCGGGCGTGCCAGCGGCAGCGCGCTCATACGGAGGCGGTCTCCAGCAACTCCGGCTGTTCAGGACGTAATTCGACAGGCAACAACTGAACAATCGCATCCACTGAGCGGGCGGTTGCTCCGGCTTGCTGGTCAAACACCTCGCGCGCGCGCTGCCCCATCGCTTCCGACGACCTGCGGTTGTGCAGCAGGTCCAGGAAGGTGGAGCTGAGCGTCTCCAGCGTGGCAATCCGCAAGGCTCGATGGTGCAGCAGTTCTTCAGTGATGGCGCGGAAGTTGTTGTAGTTGGGGCCCATCACGATGGGAACAGCAAACTGCGCCGGCTCCAGCGGATTGTGGCCTCCGGCCTGCACCAGACTGCCGCCCACAAAAGCAATGGAGGCGAGGGAGTAGATAGAAGCCAGCTCGCCAATCGTATCCAGCAGAATGAATTCGCCGCCTTCCAGCTTGGGGAGCTCTTCCACCGGCTTGCCCTTCCAACTGGAGCGCCGGATCCACTTGACGCCGGAGTGCTCCAGCAGCCGGGCCACAGCCTCAAAACGCTCGGGATGGCGCGGCGCGATGATCTTGATCATCTGCTGGTTCAGGCTGTTCATGGACTGTGCGGCGGTGAGGAATGCTGCTTCCTCGCCCTCCAGCGTGGAGCCGGCAACCAGAAAGCGCGGGCGTGGGGCCAGCGCTTTGAGCTGCACCGTGGCTTCAGCCGGCTGGGCAATGCGGACGTCGAACTTGAGGTTGCCGGAGACCGAGACCACCTGTTCCGGGCAACCAATGGCGCGCAGTCGCTCGGCATCCAACTCACTCTGTGCCAGGACGGCGCTTAAGGGGCGCAGGAAGGGGCTCCAGAGGGCCCGCAAACGGTGATAGCGAGGCCAACTGCGGTCGCTGATGCGGGCGTTGACCACGGCTACCGGAATCTGATGGCGGAAGCAGGTGCTGAGCAGATTGGGCCAGAACTCGGTTTCAGCCAGGAGCAGCGCGGAGGGACGCAGGGCCTTTACCCAGGCATTCACCGCCCAGGGCAGGTCCAGCGGGCAATAAAAAACCCGGCCTGCTCCGAAGAGCTTCCGGGCCAGGTCCTGACCGGTCTTGGTGGTGGTCGAGATAGCGATAAAGCAGCCCGGCAATCGAGTTTCAAGGTCGTGCACCAGCCGGCTGACGGCCAGAATCTCACCTACTGAGACGGCATGAAGCCAAATCAGGGGGCGGTCTGCGCGGCCTTCCAGCTTGCGCGTCCATCCGAGCCGCTCCAGCATGCCTTCGCGGTATTTGTGCGTCGTGGCCATCTTGAACAGCCACCACGGGGCGCTAAGCACCAGGCCAAGAGCGAGAGCGAGATTGTAAAAAAACAGAATCATGCGGAACAAAACCGTAATTTCCGGGGTCTAAGCAACAATGATACAGTCACGAACGATGAAGAATCCCGGACTCATCGTGCTCTTTGCTGCCGGGGCAGCGCTGACGGCCTCGGCGGCCGACCACAAGCAACCGCCCGTGCAGCCGGCTTCGAGCTTTGCCGCCGTTGAGGTGCATGCCGACGAGCAGGTCGCTATTGCCGCCGAACCCTATGATACGAAAGAGAAAGCGTCGATTTTTCGGGTGGACTACCTGGCCCACGACGTGATGCCTGTCCGGCTGATTGTCACCAACCTGGGTGACCGGCCGATTTCCTTGAGCGAGGCTCGCATTCTCTTTCTGACCGCGGATGGCGACCGCATCCAGGCGGCTTCACCCGAGGATGTTGAGCGCCTCATGACGCTCAAGGAGAAACGGGGCGGCCGGATCCCCTTGCCGAACGGAATTCCTGCCATCAAGCTCAAGCCCAAGGCCAGTAACAAAAACATCGAACAGGATTTTGACACCTTTGAGTACGGTGCGCTGGTGGTGGAACCGCACACCACACGGGCCGGCTTCCTGTTCTATGACGTGTCGGGGCTCGCGCATCCGCTCCAGGGCGCCAAACTGCACCTGCGCAAACTGCGGGATGCCAACGGGAAAGATCTGTTCTACTTCGAAATTCCCTTCGACAAGTACCTGAAGTCGAAGTCGAGCGCAATGAACTAGAGCGGTTTCAGGATCAACAGACCCAAGGTAGACAGACCCAATGCGATTGCTTCCGCTTCCGCCCTTCCTTGGGGTTGGGTCGACTGGGCCGCGTTACTTCGTGGGTACAGCCATCCTGAAACCGCTTGAGCCCGGAACTGTTACTCGAAATAGGTGGCCGTGGTGGTGTCGGTCTCCCAGATGGTGCAATCCTTCACGCGCACCCGCCCGGCTGTCATCTCTGCCAGTTGAACGTTGGTTTCGTCGTAGAAGTAGCGGGCCAAGTTCTCGGCCGAGGGATTCAGGCGGGTAAACGGCTCCAACTCGTTCAGCATCTGGTGATCGATGCGGTCGATGACCGGACGCATGACGTGCTTGAGCATCTTGAAGTCCAGCAGCAGGCCGGTCTCATCCAGCTCAGCGCCAGCCAGGGTGACGCGAACCTTATAGTTATGGCCGTGCGGGTTCTCGCACTTGCCTCGATAGTTGCGCAGGTAGTGGCCGGAGCTGAATCCAGCCTCCACGGTGACTTCATACATCGCGATGGGCTCGTTTCCGTGCGGGATAGGTCCCGCTGCTTCCATTTTACCGTTTGCAGGCTGTGGAAGGCTGGTTGGGGCGTCAGCTCATGAACTGCGCGGTTTCCAGTACCACGACTCCGGCCTGCGCGAATGCGGCTTCCATGCGTGCTACCGAGTCCTGCAGATCGATGGCGCGGCAGGCCTCGCGCAGCACAAACGTCTCAAAACCAAGTTCCGCGGCATCCAGCGCGGAAAAGCCTACGCAGAAATCGTAGGCCAACCCGGCAAAGAAGGCGCGCTGAAAGCGACGTTCGTTCAGATATCCAGCCAGCCCGGTGGGTGTTTTGCGGTCATTTTCAAAGAAGGCGGAGTAGGAGTCGATGGCGGTATGAAAGCCTTTGCGGACAATCAGCTCGGCACGGTCCATTCCCAGTTGCGGATGGAACTCCGCGCCCCGGGTGCCTTGAACGCAGTGCGTGGGCCACAACGTCTGCGGACCGTAGCTGCAATCCACCTCCGTGAACGGAGCCTTGCCTGGATGCGTGGCGGCAAAGGAACTGTGGTTGGCGGGATGCCAGTCCTGGGTGAGCACAATATGCTCAAAGCGCGGCTCGATCCGGTGCAGCACGGGCAGAATGCTGTCGCCCTCCGCCACCGCGAGCGCGCCGCCCGGGCAGAAATCGTTCTGCACATCCAACACAATCAATACATCGCGTGGGCCAATCTGCATGGGGCTCCCTCCGGGCAACCGGGACTTCCCTCATTTTCGCATCCGGGCGCAAAAAGAACGCCGGGGCCTAACACAGGGGTGCATCCTGTGCGAGGCTCACCGGCGTTGCGCGAGCGGTCTATCCAGAGGCAATGAGCCGGGACCGCTGAGCTAGAGCGAAAGCCGGGGAAAAATTCTGGGCGGATACGAGCCAACCCCAGGAAGTGCCCGGCTTTTGCGCGCGTGCAGAGAAAACTATTTAGGTTGAGCGATGCGTACCAGCAGCGTGTCATGATGCTTGATCTCAAGGCGCTGGTTTTCGGTGAGCGTGAGCTCCTGGCCAGTCCACAGATCCTTGGCCTTCTGCGGGCCATGCAGCCCGATCTTGGCCAGATTCAAACGGAAGGGGTGAGTAGCCACGCGGTCATCGCCGGAGTTCAGAATGGCTACGGCCATGGCGCCACCGGCCAGCGGGCGGGTCCAGATCTCAACCTGGCCTTCGACATAGACGCGCTGAGCCTGCTTGCCGAGCTTGTCCTGATCGATGGCGATGACGTCCTTGTTGGTGAGAATGGCCTTGATTTCAGGTTTCATGTTGGGCAGATCGTTGCCGGCCAGCAAGGGCGAGGCCAGCATGGCCCACATGGAAAAGTGCGAGCGGTTCTCGGCCAGTGACATTTTGCCGTTGCCCACTTCGAGCATGTCCGGGTCGTTCCAGTGTCCTGGACCAGCGTATTTTGCCAGTCCTGCCTGGCGCTCGATGATCTCGTAGATGCTCATCCAGTTGGCCTGCACGTCGCCGGTGGTGCGCCACAGATTGGCGCCTACCGAGGGGCCCCACTCCCACACCGCGTCCCAGCCATACTGGCAGAGCGAGTAGACCATCGGCCGTCCGGTGGCCTTCAATGCCTTGCCCATCTTGTCGTACGCGGCAATCATCAGGCGCATCTGCTCGGCTTCGTCTTGGGGGGCCTTGGCTTCCATTACGTCGCGGTGAAAGCTGCACAGGTCGTACTTCAGGTAGTCGATACCCCACTCGGCGTAGAGCTTGGCATCCTGCTCTTCATGGCCGAGCGAAGCGGCGTAGCCGGCGCAGGTTTTTGCGCCAGGGCCGGAGTAGATACCCAGCTTTAGGCCGCGGGCGTGAACGTAATCGGCCAGTTCCTTCATGTCAGGGAACTTCTGGTTGGTGTGCAGCACGCCAGTGGCGTCGCGCTCGCCCTCCCAGGTGTCGTCGATATTGATGTAGACGTAGCCTGCATCGCGCATGCCGGTGGCAACCATCTGATCGGCGGCATTCTTGATGTCTTGTTCCGTAACGCGTCCGGCAAAGTAGTTCCAGCTATTCCAGCCCATGGGCGGCGTCTGCGCCACCAGCGGTGCTGAAGGAGCCTTCGGCTGTGCGGGCTGCGGCTTGGATGCGGTTTGGGCCACCACAGCGAGAGGCAAGGCAAGGCCCAGCAGGGCAAAAGGAGCAAATTTCATGTGGATTCTCCTGTAAACATTTACAGCGCAGCCATTGTAGTGCGCCCCAGCTACAACCCGCAATGGCGGTTCTGAAGGTGTTTGCGCACCGCTCCGTTCCGGTTCCGAACGGCCTCGATAACAACAAAAATGCTGTGCTCTTTTCCCGGCCTGCGGTAAGCTGGAGGGACTTTCCGGGCATGTTGTCTGCCGCACGGGCTTCTGCTGCGCTCCTCGGCCGCCGGTTGGCGGTTTTGTGGCTTCCGCTCGATTGCGCTCTGCCCTGCCCGCGAAGCTCTGCGAGGTTCCATGAGCAGCAAGTCTTCTCGTACCTTCAGCGGCCCCACCGGCGAGATCTGGCCGTGGCTTGAGGCTGTGCACGACTCCATCTTCGACGAGCGCAACCGCAAGCGATTGCAGCGCGTGGTGATTCAGTTGAGCGCCCTGGGTTTTACCGTGCATCTGCTGCTCATCTTCTTGGCGCATCTGCTGCACGCTCCGGAGCACTGGGTGGAAGAACTGGGGCCCAACTATCTTTCCGCCATTTCAACGCCCTTCAATTTCATATTGTTTTACGAAGTGCTCACGCTGATTGCCGCGTTGCCCGCGTCCACCACCCGCTCCATCGCCAGCCAGTATGAGATTGTTTCGCTCATCTTTATCCGCGATGCCTTCCGTGACGTGGCGCTTGGTGGCGATCTGGTTTCGCCCCATAGTTTGACTGAGAAGGCGGAACGGCTCGGCATCGACATGTGGGGCGGGCTGCTGATGTTTCTACTGGTAGCCATCTTTCAGCACATCTCCATGAGCCGCCGTACCCAGTCAGGTATGGGGTTGCCCTCGCGCGCCACGCTGCGCTTCATCGGCCAGAAGAAGATTGTGGCTGCGGCGCTGGCCACGCTGCTGGTGGGCATGGCGCTCTGGAATGTGGGCATGTTTGTCGTCACGGGATGGCAGATTCTGCATGGCAGCCAGGGAACGCTGGAGTCGGCCACCACCTTCTATAACGACATGTTTACGGTGATGATCTTTTCCGATGTGCTGGTTCTGATCCTCTCCCTGGTGGTGAGTGACCGCTATGAGATGGTTTTTCGCAATGCCGCCTTTGTGGCTTCGATTGTTCTGATCCGTTTTGCCATGACCGAGGGCCATCCCTGGGGCGCGCCCATGGCTGCTGTGGCCATGTTGTTTGGCATCGGCACGCTGTTGGTTTTCAACTACCACGTGCGCAACAATGGGCCGGTGGATGCATGAGGCGTTGAACCTAGACGGTCCGGCCCCCTACAATCTTTCAGATGCCTTTGTCAGCCCTCATTGTCGATGACGAACAACTGGCCCGCGAGGAACTGAAGTATCTGCTGGATTCACTCGGCGATGTGGAAGTTGTCGCGGAGGGCTCGAATGGCTACGAAGCCGTGGAGCTGATCGAGGAGTATGCGCCGGATCTGGTCTTTCTGGATGTGCAGATGCCCGGCCTTGATGGCTTTGCGGTGATTGAACATTTAGTGGAAAAGGTACGGTCCGCGCCGGCAGGGCAGACGGTCGCGCGTTTGCCGCATTTTGTCTTCGCCACGGCATACGATCACTACGCGGTGCGTGCTTTCGATGTGAACGCACTGGACTACCTGCTGAAGCCCTTTGACCGCCGACGTGTGGAAGAAGCTGTGGACCGCGCGCGCGTGCGCTCCATAGGCGCCGCGCAACCCGCCCCAGACCCTGCGGGCTCTACGGAGTCGCAATTGGAGGCTCTGCTGCGGTTGCTGAACAAGCCTGGTTTCGAAAGCCGCACGCCACCAGCCAAGATCGTGGTGCAAACGCAGAACCGCATGTTGCTGGTGGATCAGACCGAGGTCTGTTTTGCCTCGGTGGATGAGGGCGTGATCCGCATTGTGACTCGCGCTGTGGAGGGTCAGGCTCGCTCGCGCACGCTGGAGGAGTTACAGGAACAACTGGATCCAGCGGTCTTCTGGCGCGCCCATCGCGGCTACCTTGTGAACATCAATCACATTCGCGAAGTGGTGCCATGGTTCAAGTCGACCTATCAGCTCCGCATGGACGATAAGGCGCAGACGGAGATCCCCGTGAGCCGTGCGCAAACGCGCCATCTGCGCGAGCTGTTCAATCTGTAGGAACTGCGTGCGGCAGATGCCTTCGGCACTGTCATGACGCGTCTGCGAAGCACGCGAAGCGAGTTGGCCCCACCGCAGGTGGGCTAGGCCAGCAGCACTTCCACGCCTGCGGTGCGCAGCAGCGCAACCTGCGCAGGATCAGCTTCGGTGTCTGTGACCACCACGCTGGCCGCGGTGAGCGGAGCAACCGGAATCATGCCGCCGCGTCCGAACTTGGTGTGATCGGCCACAATGATCACGCGGCTAGCGACTTCCAGCATCTTTTGCTCGGAGCCCACCACCAGCGAATTGTTGTTGCTGAAGCCGGTTTCCGTAATGGCTCCAATGCCCATGATGGCCACATCCGCACGCATGGCACCGATCATCTGCTCACAGATAGGGCCCAGCATCACGCGATGACGCGGATCCAGATAGCCGCCGGTGAGGGTGAGTTCAATGGCGCGCTCGGCTTCCAGGCTCTCGGCAATGGGAAGCGAATTGGTCACAATGTGCAATGACTTTTGCTTGAGTTCGCGCGCCACGGCTGCCACGGTGGAGCCGCCATCGAGAATTACGGTCTGATGATCAAGGATCAAGCTGGCGGCGACGCGGGCAATGCGCTCTTTTTCCGTAGAGGCGCGGCCGCTTTCAATGGCGTAATCGAAGGCGCGTGATGGAGACGTTTCCATCGGTACCGCACCGCCATAAACGCGGCGCAGAATCCGCTCTTGTTCCAGTTGATCCAGATCGCGGCGTACGCTGGACTCGGAGGCGTCGAGTTCACGGCACAGAGTTTCGAGATCGATGAAGTCTTTGGTCTCGAGCATCTGCCGGATTCGAAGCTGACGTTCCGCTGCTTTCATACGCGCGTGTGAACCTTTCTGTATCTACCCTTGGGCGTAACAGAGGAGGCGTTCTCCGCTCCGGAAAAGCCTCCCCTGCCGCGACACCACTTGAAGGGCCCATGTCTTTGTTCTGCAGGGCCCATTCTTTAACTCTACTTTAATTCTTACTTGAGTGCAGCCAGCACAGCATCGGTAACGGCCTTCACCAGGGCGTCAGCCTCAGCAGCCGAAGGCGGTGTTTGCGCCAGACTGCGCGGTCCATCGCACAACGAAGGCGAGACGGCGATGGAGTTCGGCATCTCCAGATCAGCCAACTGGCACTCCTTCATGCGCGAGGGATCGAAACGCGGATCGGGCAGGCCCAGCTTCTTCTTGATGCCCAGCAGATCGGTGCTCTGCTGTTCAGTGATGTAGCTGAGCGGCACGCCCAGCATGGAGGCGTTCATCAGCGTCCAGCAGTACGTGTCGAGCACTTCGGCATACCACTCGGCGTGGGTTACGGTGTCGGCCCAGCAAACGATGCCATGGTTCGCCAGCAACACGGTGTTGTGATCGCGTACGTAAGGAATGACAGTCTGCGCGAACTCGGCGGTGCCCGGCGTCTTGTAGGGCGAAATCGCCACCTTGCCTACAAAGACTTCGAACTCCGGAATGACGCCGTTGGGCGGAACCTTGCCGGTGATGGCGTAGGCCGTGGCATGCGGCGGATGGCAGTGCACCACCGACTTTGCCGCGGGTACCGCCTTGTAGATTTCCAAATGCATGAAGATTTCGCTGGTGCGCGGCTTCTTGCCGGCAATCTGTACGCCGTCCATGTCTACCAGGCAAATGTCTTCAGGCGTCAGATCGTACTTGCTGCACAGGGTGGGCGTGCAGAGCACTTCGTTTGGACCAATGCGGTAGCTGATGTTGCCGCCGTTGCCATCCACAAACTGGCGCAGCCAGATCTTCTTGCCCACCGCGCAGATCTCTTTCTTGATCTCTTCGGCTTCCGGCGTGGAGAAGAGTTTGGCGTTGGCGGGCTGGCGCGTGATGGGCTGCGCAACAGGAGCCGCGTCTGCCTTGGCCGCCGCAGCGCAGGGCTGGCAGTTCTCCAGCGTCAGACCGCGCTGCTGCACAAAGTCGCGCGCCGAGGGCGTCAGCACGCAGTTTTCGGCTACGATCAGCCGCGTGGCGCCCGTGGCGGCGGCCGTCTCGGCATCGCGCAGCGAGAGAACTTTGCGCGTGGTCAGATTGATGCTCTTTCCTTCGTTGGTCACTTCCGCACCTCTCGAAACTTCAAATCCCGGTTACAGGTCGACAGAGTCGACGATCATCGCACAGTAGGCATCCACCGGCGCGTTTTTCGGCCAGAAAGGATTGGCCGCTTCGCGTCCCTCGGTAAACGCCACGAGCTGGCCTTCGTGCGCGCCCAGCTCATCTACAGCAATCAAAGCCTTGCCTCCGCCCTTGCCGTTCTTGGCGCGAAGGTTGTCCATCGTGACCGGCTCCAGCACAATCAGCCGCCGGCCTTTTAACTCTTCAATCGCAGGCGCCAGCGTGAGTGTTCCGCGAACGTAGGCCAGTCTCATGCCAGTTCTCCGATCTTCCAGCCAGGCGCGGCTACGTTGTCCACAATGCCCGCCACCACCAGTCGTGCGGGTGTGGTGTTGCCCAGCTTCACACGCGCAATGTCGCCATCGGTTGAAACCAGAATCAACTGACCGCGCAGTGCGCCGATCCAATCCAGAACAATCTGTGGCTCTGCGGCGGGCGTGCCGTCCGACTCCAGCCTTTGCGCCAGAAGGAACCGGCAGCCCTCCAGGGTGGAGTGCTTCACGGTAGCTACGACGGTTCCTTCCACACGCGCAAGATACATGGCTAGATGATCCTCAGAGCGTTGCCCACAATCATCTGGCGCTCCCGGGTGAATGTCGTCGGCGTGGTGATGCCTTCCCCGGTGGGCGTTGCAATGGTGTGGCTGAAGTAGCCTGGACCGCCTACGCCCAGCGATGCCGGCGATGCCGCGTTGTGAATGAACAGCGTGGTGTTCATGGCGCGCGCCATCTTTGTTGCCGTCTCCACATTGCGGGTATGGATGATGGCGGTGTGGCGATAACCGTGCTCGGAGCGGACAGAAGCCGCAATGGCCTCGTTGACGCACTTGACGCGGACAATCGGCACAAAGGGCATCATCTGCTCTTCCTGCACAAAGGCATGCTCTTCGGTGGTTTCGCCGAACAAGAGCTCGGTGCCTGCCGGAACCTGAATGCCGGCAGCCTTTGCCAGCACGTCCACGCTCTTGCCCACCAGATCCTTCTTCAGATGTGCGCGCAGGCAGCCGCCGCCATCGCCGTCAAAGGTGAAGGCCGCTTCCGTGAGCTTCTCGATTGCCGAAGGATCCAACTGATAAGCGCCCGCGCGCCGCATGGCCGCCATGAAAGCATCGGCTACCGAGGCCACCACGAAGACTTCCTTCTCGCCAATGCAGAGCAGGTTGTTATCGAAGCTGGCACCGGCAATGATGCACTTGGCCGCGTTGTCCAGATCGGCCGTTTCGTCCACAACTACCGGAGGATTGCCCGGGCCGCCTGCGATCACGCGTTTGCCGCTCTTGGCCGCAGCCTTGGCAACTGCCGCGCCGCCCGTGCAGCACAGCAGGGCGATGAGCGGATGATGGAAGATCTGTTCGGCAGCTTCAATGCTGGCTGCCGCAGTGGTGGTCACCACATTCGCTACGCCCAACTCGCGCTCAATCTCGCGGTTCCAGAGCTGCAGCGCATAGCGCGCAACCTTCTGGCCGCTGGGATGTGGACCGAAGACCGCCGTGTTGCCGGCCGCCAGAATATTGATCGCATTCGAAGCCATGGTGGGCACGGAGTGCGTCACTGGCAGCATCATGCCGACCACGCCCCAGGGCGCGCGCTCAATAATATTCAGACCATCGGTGGTGGAGTGCGCGGAACTCTTCAAGTCTTCCACGCTCTTCACATACTTCATGTTGGTGAGCTTGAGAATCTTGTGATCGAGACGGCCGACCTTGGTTTCTTCCATCTCCATCTTGCCCAGCTCTTCACGGCGGTCGTTGCAGATGCGGACAATGATGTCGGTCATCCGCTTGCGGTCTTCAAGACTCATGGCCGCAACTTTCTTCTGCGCTTCAAAAGCTGCTTCGGCCGCCTCGTCCACCGTCGCAAAGACGCCGTCCTGACCGCCCGACTTTTTTGCCGGAGCAGCTACAGCGGGAGCGCCGGCCAGCTCGTTGCGCAACCGCGCTACGACTTCACGCGCGATCTCCTGCACAAGCTGCGGCGAAATTGAATCCTGGATTTGCATGTAAGGCTTCTCCAATTACGGCTTGTCCACTTACGGCTTATCAAGCACCGCGCCTTCGACCTCGAGCGCATCGAGGATGCCCACGATGACTGCGTCAACCGGCGTGTCTTTTGTTGTGGGCGTCAGGCGAGCGGAACTGCCCTGCGTGAACAGGACACACTCACCAACGCCGGCTCCCACGCTATCAACCGCGACTACCGAGCTGCCCGAGACCATCAGCCGTCCATCCTTGACGATGTACGGCTGCACCACCAGCAGCTTCATCCCGCGGAACTTCGCGTTCTTCTGCGTGGAAACCACGTTGCCAATTACTTTCGCGATAAACATCCGGCTTACCTCTCGGGCCGTGACGATTCGGCTTCATCCTCACGGCACTCGTTCGACGGTTCCGCGCTTACGGCAACACCGAGCCAATCGAGTCGCTGGGGCGGGCAATCACGTGCACGCTCACCACTTCGCCTGCCGCCCGCGCCGCGGCCGCACCGGCATCCACCGCCGCGCGCACTGAGCCCACGTCACCGGAAACAAACACCGAGCAAAGACCGCTGCCCACCTTGTTCCAACCCTTGAAGTTGACACTCGCCGCCTTCAGCATTGCGTCGGTGGCCTGTACCAGGGCAACCAGGCCCTTGGTCTCGATCATTCCAATCGCTTCATTCGCCATTTCAATCTCTCCAGTTCCGCGGTTACTTCAGAAAGCTGTCCACGAGCGCATCGTGGGGACGTGCGATCACGTGCGACGAGACCAGCTCGCCCACAACCTTGGCCGCGGCCGCACCGGCATCCACCGCCGCGCGCACCGAACCCACATCGCCACGCACAATCGCGGTAATAAAGCCGCCGCCGATCTGTACGGTCTTCACCAGCTCAACGCTGGCGGCCTTCACCATCGCGTCGCTTGCTTCCACCAGGCCCACAAGGCCACGGGTTTCAACCAATCCGATTGCCTGACTCATAACGCTCCTCAAACCATTCAGAGTGATCAGTGGCCAGCAGCCAGTGATCAGTTAGTCTTTGCAGCTCGACCATGAAAAGTCCGCTGCATGCAATGCCTGCCTAACGCAGTTACTTCTTGGCGGCGGGCTTGGCCGGAGCTGAGGCCTGCACAAAGCTGGGCAGCTCATCGTGGGGACGCGAGATTACCTGCACGGCAACCACTTCACCAATGCGGGCCGCGGCTTCCGCGCCGGCATCAGTAGCAGCTTTCACCGCTGCAACGTCGCCTTCCACGAAGGCAGTTACCAGGCCGGAGCCCACAGACTGCCAGCCGGTAAAGGTCACATTCGCACTCTTCAGCATGGCGTCCGCTGCCTCAAACAGCGCAACCAGGCCCTTTGTTTCAACCATTCCAAGCGCTTGTTTCATCGCTTCCTCTCTTTTCCTCGGGTTCGAAGCTTGCAGCTTCGGGTTACTTCAACAGCTCGATGTCTTTGGTCAAATGCAGACCGCAGGCGTTGGCCTCATCGGTATCCATATGGATGTTGAGGCGGGAGGTGGGGTCAATGCGCACATGGACGTTATTGAACGTCAGGCCGGAGTCGCCACCCACACGCAACTTCATGCGGTCGCCTTGCGCGACGCCGAAGAAGGCGGCTTCAGTCGGGTTCATGTGCACGTGGATAGCGGCGCGGATCAATCCTTGCTTGAGCTCCACCACGCCCTTGGGTCCGACGATCACGGCGCCGGGCGTATCCGTGATGTCGCCCGAAAGCCGTACCGGAATGTCATTAAAGCCCAGCATGATCGCATCGGTGAAAGCCAGCTCCACCTGCGACTGCTTGCGCATGGGGCCAAGGATGCGCAGATTGGAGATCACGCGGCCGCGCGGTCCCACAATCGTCACCATTTCCTTGGCGGCATAGTTGCCTTCCTGGTAGAGCGCGCGATCCGGCGTCAGCTCCGTTCCAGGGCCAAACAGAATGTCCATGTCTTCGCGGCAAACATGCATGTGCCGCGACGAGGCCTGCACCACAAGCGTGGACTGAAGGCTCCTGCCGTTCACGCCCAGCTTCTTCAGCACTACCTCGCGCACGATCTGCTCGATTTGCGCGCGGTCAATGCCTGTCAGATTGCTTCCGCTAGCCATTTTCTTCTGCTCTCCCTAATCCTTTAGTCCCTTAGTCCCCTAGCCTCTAATCCCTAGCTCCTAGCCCCTAGTCCCTTGGCTTTTTCCACCACTGCCGCGGTTTCGCGAGCTACCACCAGTTCCTCGTTGGCAGGAACCACCGTGACCAGCGCCTTGGACGCTGCTGCCGATACCGGCCCTTCGCCGTGCAGTTGCGCGTTGAGCTCCGGGTCCATCACAATGCCGAACGGTTCCAATCCCTTCAGAACGGCGGCGCGGACTTCCACCGAGTTCTCGCCAATGCCGCCCGAAAAAGTGAGAATGTCCAATCCACCGAGTTCCAGCAGAAAGGCTCCAACATAGTGGCGGATGGCGCGGGTAAACACGTCGATGGCCAGGCGTGAACGCGCATCACCAGTGGCTGCGGCCTCTTCCAGATCGCGCAGGTCGCCGCTTTTACCGCTGATGCCGGCCAAGCCAGATTGTGAGCCCAGCAGCGTGCCCATTTCATCCGGGCCGATGTTGAGCTTCTTCATCATGTGCAGCACAGCAAAGCTGTCGATGTCGCCCACGCGGTTGTTCTGCGGCAGGCCGGACTGCGGCGAGGTGCCAAAACTCGTGTCCTGCGCCACGCCGTTCTTGAAGCTGGCAATGGAGCTTGATCCACCCAGGTGGCAACTGATGTGCCGCACTTCTTCCTTGCCCAGAATTGCTCGTGCCCGCTCGCTGGCTGCACGGTGGCTGGCGCCGTGAAAGCCGTAGCGCCGCATGCCGAACTCGGTCCGCCACTCGTAAGGCACCGCATAGGTGGTGGCCGCCTCGCTCATAAAGCGATAGGGACCGGTTTCGATCACCGCTACCAGAGGCACACCCGGCAGCAGATCCTGGAAGGCGCGCATGGCCGCTACGTAAGGCGGATTATGCGCCGGAGCCATGAAGCGGAACTCTTCCATGGCCGCCAGAAAGGCTTCGTCGATGATCTGGGGGGTGTTGTGGGGGCCGGCGTGGACCGCTTTGAAACCGACCGCATCAATTTCTGCAATGCTCCCCAGCGGCTTGCCAGGACCGGCAATCTCCGCCAAACACTGTGCGATGGCGGCGGGATAGTCGGCGCAAGTGCCGCCCGGCTGGCCGATCCGTTCCACGCGTCCCTGCGCAAGTACTGTTTCCTGAGGCATTTCCAGGACGCGGAACTTGAACGACGTACTACCGATATTGGGTATCAGACATTTCATAATCTGTTCACAATTTGATAGATTCTGAGCGACTTTGAATCCTAAAACACCAAAATAAGCAAAGTCAATCGATATTTTTTCGGGAATTTCTGCTATTTTGTTGATTGACTTTGAAGGATGTCCCTCAATGACGGCAAAATCTGCATACTCCAGCACGGAAACCCTTCGCACTTCCACCACCCTTGAGCGCATTGAGGAGCTGGGAGTGGTTGGAGCAGGTGGCGGCGGCTTTCCCACCGCGGTCAAGTTCAAGAGCAAAGTCTCCACGGTGATTGCCAATGCGGCAGAATGCGAGCCCTTGCTCCACAAGGACAAGGAATTGCTCCATCACTTTGCGGCGCCCTTTCTGGCAGGCCTCGGTGCCGCCATGGAATTGGTGGGCGCGCGAGAAGGCGTGGTGGGCATCAAGGAGAAGTATCAGGACATCATCGATCACCTGCGGGCAGTGGCTCCGCCCAGCATCCGCGTGGCGCCGCTGCCGGATGTGTATCCGGCAGGCGATGAGTTCGTGCTGGTCCACATGGTTACCGGCCGCGTGATTCCTCCCGGCGGGCTGCCCAAGGATGTGGATGTTGCGGTGAGCAACGTGGAAACCTTCATGAACATCGCACTCGATCGGCCGGTTACGCACAAGTACCTGACCGTGGCGGGCGCGGTGGCAAACCCGGTCACGGTGAAGGTGCCTATCGGCATCACCATCGGCGAGGTGCTGGAAGCCGCCGGTGGCGTGACGGAGAAGGACTTCGGCATTCTGCTGGGCGGCATCATGATGGCGCGCCCCGCAGCGTCGCTCGATCAGCCGGTTACCAAGACCACGGGCGGTATCGTGGTTCTTCCTGCTTCTCACAAGCTGATTGAGCGGCATAATGCACCCTGGCTGCAGGTTGCCAAAGTCGGCCGCTCGGCTTGCGATCAGTGCCGCTTCTGCACCGAGTTCTGCCCGCGCTTTTTGCTGGGGCATCCTATTGAACCGCATATGGCCATGCGTTCGCTGGGCTTTGCGGAGAGCCACAACTCCATGGTGGCTGGCACGCTCTATTGCTGCGAGTGCAACCTCTGCTCGTTGTTCAGTTGCCCTGAGGATCTGGATCCGAAGAACGTCTGCGTGCAGTCCAAGCCTGTGGCGCGTGAGCGTGGACTCACCTGGAAGGGCACGGCAGATTCGGTGGAGCCGCATCCGATGGCGGAATTTCGTCGCGTACCCATGCGCCGCTTGATGGCCAAGCTCGGCCTGGGCGAGTTCAACAACGTGGGACCGCTGGTGGAGCATGCTTTTGCTCCCAGGCGCGTAAAAATCCTGCTGAAGCAGCATGCCGGCGCACCCTCCGCCGCGGTGGTCAAGAACGGCGACCGCGTGAAGATGGGCGATCTTCTGGCTGCTCCCACGGGAGGCAACCTTGGCGCGCGCATCCATGCCAGCATCGACGGCGTGGTGACGGTGGAAAAGGACGCGGTGGTGATTGAGGCCTGATCTCCGGGTTGAAGTTGCCTCTTACGCAGTACAGAGTTTGTACGGGCTATAGTCCGTACCCTTCCAAGCGGGACACCCAGGATGAATGGGTGCAAAAGAAGAAGGAGCCAGTTGTGGCGGATATCAACTCTATCGGACTCATTGAATTGTCGAGCGTGGCAGCCGGTTACCTGGTGCAGGACACCATGCTGAAGGCCAGCTCCATTCAGATGCTGATGGCGCGCACCATCTGCTCAGGCAAGTATCTGATTGTGGTCACGGGCGATGTGACCAGCGTGCAGGCAGCGCTGCTTGCAGGCGCATCGGTGGCGGGTGCCTCGCTCATCGAGCGTCGCCAGATCTCGCGCGTACATCCCACCGTTCTGCAGGCGGTTTCACAAACTGTGGACTTTGATGCCACCCAGTTGCGCTCCATTGGTATTGTGGAAACCTTCTCCGCGGCCAGCGCGATTGAAGTAGCGGACGCCGCGGTGAAGACAGCCGACGTGACTCTGCTGCGCGTGCATCTGGCCATGGCACTCGGCGGCAAGGGATTTGTGCTGATGGCGGGTGATGTGTCCAGCGTGCAAGCCGCAGTGGAAGCTGGGGCTAAAGCGGCTGGCGACGACGGCATGCTGGTGGGCAAGGGCGTGATCGCCGCTCCTTCCCGCGAGCTGTTCCGCGACTACATCTGATTTTTTAGGCATTACCGGCTGGCGCAATGTACGCCAGTCGTATCCGTAGTCTCCTCCATTTCGTGCGCGACGACCACCAACCTCGTCGCGCCGTTCTTTTTTTGGAGCCGAATTCATCGTCACAAGGGGCTAGGAAGGGTAGGAAAAGCCGTCTGCAACCAACACGGGTTTGGTTGACCCGAAGCGTGCACGCTGTTAGTCTCGGCATCGGACCGGAATACAGATGGAAGCGAATTGGACCATGGAAATAGCCGCGGGCGTGGGCGCGGCACTCGGGCTTGGCCTGTTGGCCGGCGGTTATGCCTACGCCTCGTTGTGGCCTGGTTCACGCATCTTTGGCAGCGCGCTGATTGCGCCACCCAAACCGGACGAGCTGGCGCTGACCTTTGACGACGGCCCGAATGCTGCTTACACGCCCCGGTTGCTGGAGAATCTTGCCGCCCATGGTGTGCATGCCAACTTCTTCATGATGGGCTTGCATGCGCGGCTGGAGCCGGCGCTGGTGCGGCGCGTACACGATGAGGGACACCTGATCGGCATCCATTCGTGGAGCCATCCCAACCTGTCGCGCACCGGCAGCAAAAAGATTGCCGATGAGCTGCAGTGGAGCCGCGAGGCGCTGGAGCAGATTACCGGAGCGGAAGTGCGGTTCTTCAGGCCTCCGTTTGGCGCGCGGCGTCCGGCTGTCTTTCGCATTGCACGGCAGATGGGATTGACCACGGTTCTGTGGAATGCCATGACCAGCGACTGGGCTGAGCCGTCTGTCGAAAAAATTGTGGCCCGCTTACGGAAGAAGATCGATCATCTGAACAGTAAGGGCCAGGCCGCCAACATCGTATTGCACGATGGCGGGCATCTGGATGCGGCGGTCTTCCGCGAGCCCTCCATTACCGCAGCGGATCGTCTGGTGGCCTGCTACAAGGCGACCCACCGGTTTGTGCTGCTGGATGAATGGGCACCTGCAGCGTCTGCGCAATAAAAATCAAGGGCGCTCCCTGCAGGAAGCGCCCTGGCTGTGTCGCCCGGTTTTGTTAGCCGGCAAGCACTGCCTGGAAAGCATTCTTGGCCGCGGCAAGCGTGGCTGCAATCTCTGTTTCTCCGTGCGCCGTGCCCAGGAACATGGCTTCAAACTGCGAGGGTGGCAGCCACACACCTTGCTCCAGCATGGAGTGATGGAAGCGTCCAAAGGCAGCGGTGTCGGAGCTGGCTGCTCCGTCATAGTCCTTGACGGGGCCCGCTGTGAAGAACCACGTCCACATGGAGCCGACGCGGTTGGTGGTGAGTACGATGCCCGCCTTCGCGCCTTCAGCGGCAACGCCTTCCGCCACGGCCTTGGAGCTGGCTTCGAGCTTGGCGTAGACCTCGGCTTTGTGTTCCTGCAGGTAGCTGATCTGTGCCAGACCCGCAGCCATAGCCAGCGGATTGCCGCTGAGCGTTCCAGCCTGGTAAACCGGTCCGAGAGGCGCGAGAAGATCCATGAAACGGAGCTTGCCGCCAAAGACGCCTACCGGCAAACCTCCGCCCACAATCTTGCCCAGCGTGATCAGATCGGGATCGAGCCCATAGAGTTCCGTTGCACCGCCCAGCGCTACGCGGAAGCCGGTCATCACCTCATCCACAATCAACAAGGCTCCGTGGGCGGCAGTGATGCGGCGCAGTGTCTCATGATAGCCAGCAGCCGGTGCAATACAACCGGCATTGCCCACCACCGGCTCCAGAATCACGGCGGCAATCTGATCCGGATGCGCGGCAAAGGCAGCTTCTACCGCGGCTACGTTGTTGTAGGGCAACGCCAGCGTGAGTTGGGCAATCTCTTCCGGCACACCGGCCGAGCCGGGAATGCCAAGGGTGGCAATGCCCGAACCAGCCTTGACCAGCAAGCTGTCTGCATGGCCGTGATAGCAGCCTTCGAACTTGATGATGATTTTGCGATTGGTTGCCGCGCGGGCCAGGCGGATGGCGCTCATTGTGGCCTCGGTGCCACTGCTCACGAAACGCAGCTTCTCGATGGCGGGATAGCAAGCCGTCACGCGCTCGGCCAGATCCGCTTCCGCAGCCGTGGATGCACCAAAGCTGGCCGAGTTGCGGGCGGCGCGTTCAATGGCTTCCACCACTGGCGGAAAGGCATGGCCCAGAATCATTGGGCCCCAGCTACCGAAGTAATCCACATAGCGGTTGCCATCGGCATCGATCAGATAAGCGCCCTCTCCGCGTGCGATAAACGGCGGTGCTCCGCCCACGGCGCGGAAGGCGCGAACCGGTGAGTTGACGCCGCCGGGAAAGAAGCGCTCGGCACGGGCTTGCATCAGGCGGGATTGGCTGTGGTCTTGGGGCTGGGAAAGTGTGCTCATACAGCCTCAAGTATAGAAGGTGGCGCGGGGAACAGGCCCTAGGAACGTAGCGACCTGAGCCGGCGCATGGACCAGAAGATGCAGTTGATGGCCAGGCAGAGCAGCAGCACCCGGATGCCGTCGAACAGGGCCGGGTGCTTGGCACCAAAGCTCTTGGCAAACAACCCCATGCAGAGCGCGGAGGAAAGTGAAAGTTGCCCCGCCATCCAGATGCTACGCGTGGTGCGGTCGGCCTGACGAATGCTGATGCCCTTGCGGAAGAGACACATGGCCAAGATTCCTTTTCCCGGGTTAGTCGTTGAAGCGATACCAGACCATCAACACGATCTTGGTGAGCGCCATGGCGCAGAGGATGGCGAACAGATCCCAGTGGATCGTGCGTTCTGCAATCAAGTGGTACTCAAACAGGACAGCGATCAGCACCACAGCCACCAGGGCGGCCGCGCTGGTTGAGCGGCGGCGATGTTCCAGAAAGCGTTCGTCCACAAAGCGGCCCAGGAAGGGGATGCGGCTAAGAACGGGATGAGGTAGGGACGTCATGCAGGGTTCTCCAGGGTAAAGATTTCGTCGGTGGGGCAATCAAAAACGCGGGCAAACAGGAGCGCCAGCTCCAGGCTGGGCACATAGCGATTGCGCTCAATGGAGTTGATGCTCTGGCGCGACACGCCGACCGAGCCAGCCAGTTGCTCCTGGGTCCAGCCGCGTAACGTGCGCAGTTCCTTGATGCGGTTAATGACGACTGCCATGTAAAGCCAACTTTCCGCTTGAGAGTAGCTGTAGCTGATCTGAATGTCAAGCTAGCTTTCCTTTTTTACTCTGCAAGCCGGAGGCTGGGTGGCGGAGGCTCTTGTCCGTTTCTGAGGACCCACGGGCGATCCCTGATAAAATCAAGCTTTCCGGCCTATCTGGCCGGTTCTGAAATCCAACCCAAGAAAGCGCCTGCCGTGCCTCAAGAATCGAAGCCCAAGTCCGTGACTTACGCCGATGCCGGCGTCGACATCAGCCAGGGAGATCGCACCAAGGACAAAATCAAGTTCTTGGCGCAGAAAACCTTCAACCGCAACGTTTTAGGCGGCATTGGAGGCTTCGGAGCCCTGTTCCGGCTGGACCTGCAGCGCTGGAAGAACCCCATCCTGGTCAGCTCCGCCGATGGCGTGGGCACCAAGCTGAAGCTCGCCTTTGAGCTCGGCCAGCACACCACCGTGGGCCAGGACCTGGTGAACCACTGCGTGAACGACATCGCGGTGCAGGGCGCCACCCCGCTCTTCTTCCTGGATTACTTTGCCAGCGGCCGCCTCGATCCCAAGGTTACCGAAGACGTGGTTTCAGGACTGGCCACGGCCTGCAAAGCCAATGGCTGCGCACTGATTGGCGGCGAGACCGCGCAAATGCCGGGTTTCTACACCGATGGCGAATACGATCTGGCGGGCTTCATTGTGGGTGCTGTGGACCGCGACAAGATGGTGACCGGCGCGGGCATTAAGCCGGGCGATGTGCTGATCGGCCTGCCCTCCACCGGCCTGCATACCAACGGCTACTCGCTGGCCCGCAAGCTCTTCTTTGATGTGGCCGGCTACAAGCCTTCGCAGTACGTTTCCGCCATCAAGGACAAGGCCGGCGCGGCCCTGATGAAGACCCATCGCAGCTACCTGCACGTCATCCAGAAGCTGGTTGCCAGCGGCATGACCACCGGTATGGCGCACATCACCGGCGGCGGCATTACCGAGAATCTGCCCCGCATCCTGCCCAAGAACACGGCTGCGCAGATCGAGCTGGGCTCCTGGCCTGTATTGCCCATCTTCGAGCACCTGCGCGAACTGGGCAAGGTGGAACAGGACGAGATGATGCGCACCTTCAACATGGGCATCGGCCTGATCGCCGCTATTCCCGCCGAGAAGTTCAAGCGCGCCAAGAACCTGCTGGACCGGGCAGAAGAAAAGTTCTTCGTCATTGGTCGCATCGTCAAGGGCGACAAGCGGGTGCAGTACACATAAGGACGATACTCCCTGAGGGACTAGGGACTAGGGACTAGGGACTAGGGACTAGGGACTAGGGACTAGGGACTAGAGCGGAGTGCTGCGGATGGATCGCAGCACTCCGCTTCCTTCCAGGCTTCGCTTACCCGCCCCAAAGCCTCATCTTCCAGGCCTTTTCGACTAGAAAGCATGCATGACGACAGCCAATAAAAAAATTCGCCTGGGTATCTTACTTAGTGGTCGCGGCTCCAATTTTCGGGCGATTGCCGAGTCGATCCGCGCGGGTAAACTTGCCGGCGTTGAGATTGCCGTGGTGATCGCAAATGTGGCCGATGCGGGCGGCATTCAGGAAGCGGCCAAGTTGGGTCTGCCGCATGCCGTGTTTGTCTCCAAGGGCCGCAAACGCGCCGAACACGATGCCGATGTGACTGCCTGCCTGCGTCAGCACAACGTGGATCTGGTGATTCTGGCTGGCTATATGCGTCTACTTTCGCCCGAGTTCATTGCGGCTTTTCCGAATCGCATCCTCAATATTCATCCGTCGCTGTTGCCCTCGTTCACCGGGCTCGATGCGCAGACTCAGGCCTTCGAGTATGGCGTGAAGGTGGCGGGGTGCACCGTACACTTTGTCGACGAGCATCTGGACCACGGCACCATCATTCTGCAGCGCACCGTGCCGGTGGAAGAGGGTGATGATGCCCATGCTCTGGCCGAGCGCATTCTCGTCCAGGAGCACATTGCCTATAGCGAGGCCATTGGCCGTGTTGTGAGTGGCGAGTATGCGATTGAAGGTCGACGCTTTGTGCGGCGCAATTACTAAGGACTGCTCGCGCAAGCAAGCAATCCTGCAAAAAATCCGGGGCTTCGGCTCCGGATTTTTATTGTTCCTTACACTGGCGGAGCGTCCCTTTCCGGTTTGCAGAGAATTATTCCTCGTTGGTCTAGGCTGAGATCAACTCAGGAAAAGGACAGGCGGACGTACCGCGTCGGGCGAAGGAGTACGCCCTCCCTCTACCACGGAGCGGAGGACACCGGGATGCGGAACCGGCTGCACCTTCTCGGAAGGCCACTCTCCGTTGCAGCAGACCGAAACCACGGCGCTTGCAAGAATCTGAGAGCTGACGCTTCCGACTGAAGTCCACGGACTGTTCCTCGGGGAGCGGTCCGTGGCAACCAATCTCAAAAAAGTACTGGCGGTTCCCTCCTGCCATGGTGCAGGCGCGGGAGTGCGCCGGTGCGCTTCCGCGCGTGGTGCGTACGCGAAGGAGAGGGCAACGATGAATCCGTTTCTGAATATCTGGCAGCACCCGAAGACCTCTGTGGCCGGCGTGCTGATTGCAGTGGTAACAATTGCGGGTGTGCTTTCGCAGCAGGGCGTTACGCTCGGTTCGCTGGGCAGCGGCACGGTGGTAAGTTTTGTGGGAGCTCTGGCAGCGGCGCTATTGGGCCTGTTGGCAAAGGACCCCGGCAGTCAATCTGGCAACAGCAGCGGCACCTCGAAGCTGGGCGCATGGATGCTGGTTGCCTTGTTGCTTTCCGGTACGCTGCCAACCAGTGGGTGCAGCCGGCAGTCAGTGGCGCAACAGATTGTGAACTGGACCCCTTCGCTGCAAAGCGCAGTGGCGGCGGTCAATTCGCTGGCCTCAGCGCTCACGCCGGAGGATGAGGCGATCTTCCAGACAGCTACGGCCAGCTTCAATGCCGTGTCGAATCTGCTGGTGGTGCAGGCTCGTGCCTATCTGGCCGATCCTTCCGCCGGCACGCTGCATCAGTTGCAAAGCCAGATTGTGGCTCTCCAGCAGCAGGTGAATACAGCCTTACTCGCGGCCGCGCGGATCAGCAATCCCACCAGCCAGCAGCATGTGCTTGCCGGAATTCAGGCCGTGGCCACCATCGCGACCGCTATTCTTGCCCTGGTGCAGACGGTCTCAAGTAAAAGCGATATCAAACGGATGGCGGCGCAAGCGGTGGTGAAGATGGCTGCCGTTGAGCCGTATCTGGATCGTGATGCGGCGGCCCGGATGGTGGCAGCTCATTATGGCGAGCCAATTCCGGCAGCCCGGCAACAGGTGATCGAGGCCGAGGCGGAGATGATGCGCGCAGGATTTTGACGTGGGCCGAATGCAGCGCTGGTCCGGAGCTTGCACTCCGGACCCTATTTTTCTCCTGTCCAATCAGCTTCCGTCCTTTTTGACCCATCCAATCAAAATCCTCCGCACAGCGAAAACCTAGGAAATGAATCCTAACTATTTTTCTTCGCATCCTAATACCTGTTTGAACAAGTAATGTGTGGGTTGTGGAAAAACAACCAGCCAGGAGGCATTCATGCTTGCAGCGCAACGTCAGCCCGCTCTCTTTCTGCCGCACGGAGGCGGTCCCTGCTTTTTCATGGACTGGACCTGGGGCCCGGCCGATACCTGGCACCGGACTGAGCAATTTTTGGCAGGCATTCAAGCTCAGTTGCCTGCTCCGCCCCGGGCAATGGTGGTGATCAGTGGCCATTGGGAGGAGTCCGCCTTCACGGCCAGTGCCGCGCCCAAGCCAGAATTGATCTACGACTATTCCGGATTTCCCGAGCACACGTATCGGCTCGAATGGCCTGCTGCGGGCGACCCGGCGCTGGCCGTGCAAGTGGCGAATTTATTGACTGCAGCGGGCTTGCCTGCTGCCACCAGTCCGGATCGCGGCTTCGATCACGGAGTTTTTGTGCCGCTCAAGGTTGCTTTCCCGCAAGCGCAGATCCCCACGGTCTCGCTCTCGCTGGTGAAGAGTCTCGATCCAGCCCTGCATCTGGCGGCTGGCCGTGCCCTGGCGTCGCTGCGGGACGAGGGGGTTCTGCTGGTGGCCAGTGGCATGAGCTTCCACAATCTGCGCGGTTACTACCGGCCGGAGACGCCCGAGCGCGCCCGTGCTTTTGACCGATGGCTGACCGAGGCTGTCCAGCAACCGGGTGAAGAGCGTGCCCGCAGGCTTATTGATTGGCGGAGCGCGCCCCATGCCGCTTACGCGCATCCTCGGGAGGAGCATCTGATGCCGCTGATGGTGGCGGCCGGTGCGGGTGGAGCGGCACCGGGAAGGCAAATCTTTTCCGACGAGCCGATGGCCGCGGCGCTCAGTGCGTATCGCTTTGACTGAGGCAAGCGGACGCGGCTGCTGAAAGTTTGCTTCAGCTCTATCACGCCAAAGCGGCGCCGCTGCGGATATAGTGGGGTTGCGCTGCAACTTGCGGCGAGGAGCGGAAGATGCAGCGGCGTGCGATGCTGAAGCTGGCTGGAATGAGTGCTATCGCCACGATGGCCGCGGCTGAATCGGCTGCCGCCATCCCCGTGCTCGATGCCCACATTCATCTTTACGACCCACTGCGCCCGGGAGGTGTGGTGTGGCCGGAGAAAAGCGATACCATGCTCTACCGGCCTACGCTGCCGCCGCGCTATTTGGAACATGCAGCGCGTCTGGGTGTGGTGGGCGCGATTGCCGTGGAGTGCAGTCCGCTGCGCGCGGATAATCAGTGGCTGCTGAATCTTGCGGCTGGGCATCGTGAGATTGTTGGTGTGATTGGCGATCTGGATCCACGCGCGGCGGAGTTCCGTGGCGATCTTGACCGTCTGCATGCCGATCCGCTGTTTCTTGGCTTCCGCTATGGCAACCTGTGGGGACGCGATCTTGCCGCCGATCTGGAAAAGCCTGGCTTTCTGGAGGGATTGAAAGCGCTGGCACAGGCGGGACTCACGTTTGAAAGCGCCAATCCGGATGCGCGCCTGATTGCGGCTCTTTGTCGCGTGGTGGAGGCGGTTCCGGATCTGCGCGTGGTGGTGGATCATCTGCCGCACGCGGTGCTGCCGGATGGTGCTGTCGCGCTGCAGGCATGGCAGACAGATTTGCAGAGGCTGGCGGCCAGTCCGCATGTTTTCGTCAAGCTGTCTGAAATTCCTGTGCGGAGCGATGGAAAGCTGGTGACGGCCCCTGGCGTCTATAAGCCTGCTCTCGATGCGCTGTCGGAGATTTTTGGCGAGGATAAGCTGATCTTTGGCAGCGACTGGCCGAACAGCGACCACGTGGCAAGTTACGCGGAAACCTTTGCTATCGTAAGCCGTTATATGGCCACCAAACCGCTGCCCGTTCGCGAGAAATTCTTCTGGCGGAATTCGATTGCGGCTTACCGCTGGAGACCGCGCAAGTCCGGTCAGCCATCGCTCTGAAAGCACGCTCTAACTCAACCTGGAGCAAGCGCAGAATAGAGCGTCGGAGCTTGTCTTTGGACGTAGGGCCAAGTTAGCCGGAGGATATAATCGGACACATGACGGCAGGTGTTGGCACACATCCCGAAGAGCCCGTGAGCACGGAGAGCGCGGCAAAGAAATTGGCGTTACTTGAAGCGTGCCTTGCCCAGTTGGACCGGCTGATGGTGGCGTATTCAGGCGGAGTCGATTCGGCATTTCTGGCCGCTGTAGCGCATCGCGTCCTGGGTGAGCGGATGCTTGCGGTCTTGGCGGATTCCGCTAGCCTGGCCCGACGCGACATGGAGCAGGCGCGCGAATTCGCAGCCAAGATCGGCATGAAGCTGGAGATCGTCAACACGGAAGAGCTGAACGATCCGGAGTACGCGCGCAACGATGCCAACCGCTGCTTCCACTGCAAGGACGCGCTGTTTACCACCATGGAAGCGCTGGGGACAAAGCTCGGCATCACCAAGATTGCCTATGGCATGAATGCCGACGATACCCGCGATTACCGCCCCGGGCAACGCGCCGCAACCCAGCATGAGGTGCTGGCTCCGCTGGCTGAAGCCGGCATGACCAAGGCCGAGGTGCGCATTCTTTCCCGCGAGGCTGGCTTTGAGTTGTGGGATCGTCCCGCGGCGCCGTGCCTTTCCTCGCGCATTGAATACGGACGCCCGGTGACGCGTGAGGCGCTGGCGCAGGTGGAGCAGGGTGAAGAGTGGATGCGCAAGCTGGGCTTTCGCGAACTGCGTGTTCGCCATCATGGCCAGTTGGCGCGGGTGGAGATTGCGCGCAATGAGTTGCCCCGCGCTCTCAATCTGGAGATGATGGATGCCATTACCGAAGGCTTGAAGGCCGCAGGTTTTGAATATGTGACGCTGGACTGCAAGGGCTTCCGTTCTGGCTCGCTCAATGCGCTGCTGCCGGTGGAAGTGTTGGCGCGCCGCGGAGCATAATCCGCAAGACGAGATCGAATACATGCGAATTGGATATCTGGAATGTTTTGCGGGCATCAGTGGCGACATGCTGCTGGGCGCGCTTGTGGATGCGGGCGTACCCTTCGGCAAGCTGGAAGAAGCCGTGGCCGCACTCAATGTAGGCGCGCGGCTGGAACAGCGCAAGGTATTGCGTGGCGGCCTGACCGGCACCAAGGTGGATGTACTGGTTGGCGATCAACTGGCGGATGCTCTACAGGAACAGGCGCATTCCCATTCGCACGAGCACAGCCATGCGCATGAACACGCGCACGCACATGAGCACGAACACGCTCATCATGGTCATGAAGCGCATGCGCACAAGCACGAGCCCGCGCAGGAACACAGCCACGCGCCGCACCGGCATCTTTCCGCGATTCTCAAGATCATACGTGCAGCGGAACTCTCCCCTGCGGTCAAGGAACGCTCCTGTCGCGCTTTCCAACTGCTGGGTGAAGCTGAGGCCGCGATTCACGGCGTGGATGTGGAGAAGGTGCACTTTCACGAAGTGGGCGCAGTCGACACGATCGTGGACATTGTGGCCACGGCCGTGGGTGCGGAGTTGCTGGGGGTGGATAGCTGGATTGCATCGCCGTTGAATGTGGGCAGTGGAACGGTGAAGTGCCAACATGGCACGCTGCCGGTGCCTGCTCCGGCCACGTTGAAGCTGCTGGCGGATGCGCCGGTGTACTCTGCTGGCCCGGCCATGGAACGCGTTACGCCGACTGGCGCCAGTGTGCTGCGCATGCTGGATGTGCGGTACCAATCCATGCCGGCCATGCGTGTGAAGGCTGCGGGTTATGGCGCGGGCGGGCGCGATACGCCGGGTGAACCCAACCTGCTGCGTCTTGTGGTGGGTGAAACAGCGGAAGAAAAGCACGGCGCGCAGGAAGGCGAACCGATTGCGATTATCTCCACGGTGATCGACGACTCGAATCCGCAGGTGCTGGCGTATGTGAGCGAACTCCTGCTGGCAGCGGGTGCGTGGGATGTGTATCGCGTGGCCGTGCAGATGAAGAAGGGCCGTACCGGTGTGGAGATGACGGTGCTCTGCCGTCCCGATCGGGTGAAGGCGCTGGAAGAGATTCTCTTTCGCGAAACCACGACGATTGGCCTGCACTGGCGTCTGGAAAACAAGCGCTCGCTTAAACGCGAGTTTGCCGAAGCAAGGACCGAGTGGGGCGCGGTGAAGATCAAGATTGCGCGCTGGGCCGATGGCGCTGTGGCCAACGCATCGCCTGAGTATGAAGACTGCAAGGCCATTGCGGCGCAGCACAACGTGCCGCTCAAGCAGGTGATGCGCACTGCGATGGAAGCGTGGGGACAGGCGACAAAGGAGAACATCTAGATGGATCCGGCGGCGATTGAAGCTTTGCTGCATGCGGTGCGTGAAGGACGTACAGGCGTGGATGACGCGATGAAGACGTTGCGTCATCTGCCCTATGAAGACATGGGCTTTGCCAAGCTCGATCATCATCGTACCCTGCGGACCGGTATGCCTGAGGTGATCTTTGCCGCGGGAAAAACAACGGAGCAGGTGGCGGCCATCTTTGCACATATGGCTCTGGCGGGTGGCAACGTGCTGGCCACACGGGCGTCGCAGGAGCACTACGATGCGGTGAAGCTGGTTGAACCGCGCGCGGTCTTCAATCGCACGGCGCGCACGATTACGCTGGAGCAGGCTACTCCGCCCGCAGGCAAGGGCACCATCGCCGTGGTTTGCGCGGGTACCAGCGATCTGCCGGTGGCGGAAGAAGCGGCCATTACGGCGCGCATTATGGGCAATACGGTGGAACTGATTGCCGATGTGGGCGTGGCGGGCATTCATCGCCTGCTGGCGCAGCAAAGCTCTCTCAAACAGGCGCGCGTGCTGATTGTCTGCGCCGGCATGGAGGGCGCTTTGCCTACGGTGGTGGGTGGTCTTGTCAACGCGCCTGTGCTGGCCGTGCCTACCAGCGTCGGCTATGGTGCATCGTTTGGTGGTGTGGCTGCCCTGCTGGGCATGCTGAACACCTGCTCACCCAATATCTCCGTTGTCAATATCGATAATGGCTTTGGCGCAGCTTGCATTGCTTCGCTAATCAACCATCTGTAATCCACGTCATGTAAGCCGCGATTATGAGCGGGCAGATCGGCATCCTGGAGCATATAGCGGTTTCAGGATTTCTGTACCCACGAAGTGAAACTGCCCAGTCGCCCCGACCCCAAGGAGGGGCGGCATCGGAAGCAATCGCATTGGGTCTATCTATCCTGAAACCGCTCTAGGCTTCAGGATGTCTTTTCTTTTGTGAGGATGCCGGTAGCCGCTTTGTTGTCCGCGGCATGGGCCACCGGGGGATGCGCCAAGGGAAGGGTGCGTCTGTCATTTTGAGTTGACTCAAGTGCTCTACCCTGCTCCATGTTGGAGCGCGGACGAACTCGAAAATCCAGTCTTCACGCGGCTTTGAAGGTGATCGGCATCACTGTCCGGAGGGACTTCCGCCCTCCATGATTGCCCTATCTGGGGTGTGCCCGCAGCTCAAAGCGGGCTTCTGCAACATTCGATTCTGTTCCACGCCTGATCTACGCGCAGGCGGTTGTTGTCTTGGGGCTTGCCGGGTTCAAGTTCAGGACAGCAGGCATGGTTTGTGCTGGAGTGAACAGGTTGCTGAAGCTTGTTTCTTGCGCGGTCAGCTTCTGGGACGCCGCTCTTCTTCCGGGAGCGTGCGTGGGGGGATCGGGTGGCCGCTTCGCGATTGCCGCTAGTGCGCAGAATCTCGCAGATTGTTTTCTTCGTCCTGTTTCTGGGGCTACTGGTATTTACGTCGCTGCGTCCCACGCCGGGCGCAACGGGCGACATTCAGATGCGCGCGCCGGTTCGTCTCTTCTTTGAATGGGATCCTCTGGTTGCCATCGCCAACGTTTTTGCCAGTCATGCGCTTTATCGCGGGCTCCTGTGGAGCTTGGTGATCTTGATTCCGACGCTTTTTCTGGGCCGCTTTTTCTGCGGCTGGATCTGTCCGATGGGCACGCTGCAGCACTGGATCGGCGGCTGGCAGAGCGAGGCCAAGCGCGGCAAGCAGCGCCTGGAGAGTAACCGCTACAAGCGCTGGCAAACGGTCAAGTATGTGGTGTTGATCGCCGGTCTGGTGGCCAGTTGCTTTGGCTCCATGGCCATCGGATGGCTGGATCCTTTCAGCCTGCTGGTGCGCTCCTTTGGCCTAGCTCTTTTGCCCGCCTTCAATTTTGCGGTGCGCGCCGTTCTTGCTCCCATGGAGCACAGCAATACGGAGTGGATTCGCGCGGCGGGCGAGGCCACGCATCAGGCGCTGCAAGGCACGGTCATCGACCTGAAGCAGACGCATTTTTCGCAGGGCCTGGTGTTGGGCATTCTCTTCCTCATAATTCTGTTTGCCAGTTTGCGCGTTACGCGTTTCTGGTGCCGGTCCATCTGCCCGCTGGGTGCGCTGCTGGGTGTGCTCTCGCGTTGGAGCATCTTCGGCCTGCATAAGGATGAGAGCACTTGCACGCACTGCAATAAATGCCTGCTCAACTGCCAGGGCGGCGACGATCCGATTGGCGGTGTGCCGTGGCATAAGAGCGAGTGCCTGGAGTGCATGAACTGCGTGGCCAGTTGCCCGCACGGAAGCCTGGAATTCCGCTTCTTCCGCAAGGAAGCTGAGGTGGCAACGCCGAATCTGGGTCGCCGTCGCGCGCTTACCGGTCTGGCCGCAGGCGCTGCCGCTGTGCCCCTGATGCGCGCCAACACCGGCATGGGCAAGAGTCGGCATGAAAAGCTGCTGCGTCCACCGGGTTCGGTGGATGAGCCCGAGTTTCTTTCGCGCTGCATCCGCTGTGGCGAATGCATGAAGGTGTGCCCCAACAACTCACTGCACCCCACGCTGATTGAAGCCGGCATTGAAGGTTTGTGGACGCCTACCCTCGTGCCGCGCATCGGCTACTGCGAACCGAGTTGCGTGCTCTGCTCGGAGGTGTGCCCCACGGGCGCTATCTGGCAGTTGACGCCGGGCGAGAAGGGATGGGTAGTGGGTGTAGGCGCGCCGCAAACCAAGCCTGTACGCCTGGGACTGGCCTTTTATGATCGCGGACGCTGCCTGCCCTGGGCCATGGCCACCGACTGCATTGTGTGCGAAGAGTGGTGCCCGGTTTCGCCCAAGGCCATTTACATCGAAGAGGCTGAGGTCATTGACTCCGCCGGAAAAACCAAGAAGGTCAAGCAGCCACGTGTCGACCCGAGCCGTTGTGTGGGATGTGGCGCTTGTGAGTACGCCTGCCCGCTGCAGGAGCATCCTGCGGTGTATGTTACGTCGATCGGCGAAAGCCGCTCGCCCTCAAGCCAGATCCTGTTGAACCGCAAGTAAGGGAGAAAACAATGTTCGTTGCAAAGCGTTGGATGGTTGTGTTGGCTGCTTTGGCCGTGGTGGCACTCGCGGGCGTGGGCTGCAAGAAGAAGGTTGTTGATCCTTTCCCCAAGTCGAATGCGGTAGCCGGGTGGGAGAAGGCTGGCGAGACTCGCGTGTATGCGGGCAAGGATCTGTGGCAATACATCGATGGCGATGCCGAGCAGTACGTTTCTGCCGGCGTGGTGACCACCACCACCGCGGATTACAAATTCCAGGGCTCGCTGGAGGCTGTAGTCGACGTGTTCACCATGGCCGATGCCGGGGGCGCCGCCAAGGTGATGGGCACGCGTCAGGCGCAGGATGCGAAGACCGTGCAACTGGGAGACGGAGGCGTGGCCATGGCGCAGAGTGTGGTGTTCCGCAAGGGCCAGTACTTTGTGCGCATCGTGGCCTATGAGGCGATGCCCAATGGACAGGATGCGCTGGTGGCTCTGGCCCACGGGATTGAAGCCAAGCTGTAAGTACGGCGATGCAGGCTCCGTGCGCAGGAGATTTCCGGCGTGGGCCTGTTTCCATCTTGGTCTGTGTCGGGGGATTGAGAAGGTGGAGCCCCAAGCAGCTCGGTAATGCAATTGCCCTGCATGAAGGAGAGAAAGACGATGTGTGATCGCCGCGAATTTCTGAAGACGGCAGCTACCGGCGCCTTGCTGGTGAGCTCGCAGGCAACCCTCGGCATGGCTGCTGGTGTTGACGCTCCGGCCAAGGCCGCGCGTTCGCGCGTAGTTGTGGCGCGCGACAACTCGCTGAACGGCATGCTGGACGAGAAGAAGGTTCTGGCGCTGCTCGATAAGGCCATGGCCAGTTACACCGGTCGCCAGAATCCCGTGGAAGCGTGGAAGCGCGTGATTCCAGCGGCGATTCTTGCAGGCAAGACCATTGGCCTCAAGGTGAACGGTCTCGGTGGGCGCGGCATTCCTACACACGCGGTGCTGATTGCCGCGGTGTGCGAACGGCTGCAGCAGGCCGGCGTCAAGCCTGGCAACATTGTGGTCTGGGATCGCGATGCGCGCCATCTGGCGGCTTGCGGCCAGACCATCAACCAGAATGATCGCTCCAAGGTGCGCGTGATTGGCAACGACGTCTTTGGTTACGAGGAGAAGGAAACCCTCTGCGGCACGGCCAAGATCAGGCTGGCCAAGCTGCTTACCGAAGAGTGTGCCATGACCATCAACATGCCGGTCCTGAAGGATCACGAGATCGCGGGCGTCACCTTTGCGATGAAGAATATGTATGGCGTGCTCGACAAGCCGAACCTGCTGCATTCCAATCACTGCAATCCATGGATTGCCGATCTGAACGCGCTGCCCGCGGTTCGCAAGCGTGTGCGGCTGGTGATTGGAGACGCACTGGCATCGGTGGCGCAAGGCGGCCCCGTCTTCCATCCCGAGCATCTGTGGTATCCGAATGCGCTGATTGTGGGCGAAGACCGGGTGGCCATCGATCAGATTGCCTGGCAGATGCTGGAAGCGCGCCGCAAGCAGGTCGGGTTGCCGGACCTTGCCACAGCCGGCCGCGAGCCACGCTACATTGCCACCGCGGCCAGCGCCACCCACCAGTTGGGCACCAACGATCCAGCGCGCATTCACAAGCTGGAAGTCTAGAGCAGGAGACAGGCAATGGCCGGCGAAATGGAAACGAACACGAATCCGCCCAAGCACGATGGGATGACACGGCGTGAGGCGATGCTGAACCTGCTGCGGTTGGGCGGGGCGGCGGCAGGCGCCGTGGGTGCGGGCGCATGGCTGAGCGAGCACAGTGTGAAGCCCGAGCCGGCCCGGCCTGAACAGGCGCGGCGCGATCATCGCCTGCCTGCCGATGCGGTTCTGCCGCACATGGCCGTGGCGCAGTATGCGGTGGACAAGAGCTCGAAGGCCGTTGCCGGCGAAGCGCGTACGCTGGCCCAGCGCGCCATCGCCGACCTGGGGGGCATGAGCCGCTTTATCAAGCCGCGTGACGTGGTGGTGGTGAAGCCGAATATTGCCTGGGACCGCACGCCTGAGCAAGCCGCCAACACCAATCCCGAGGTGGTTGCCGAAGTGGTTCGCCAGTGCCTCAGCGCGGGCGCGCGCAAGGTGATTGTTACGGACGTGAGTTGCAATGAAGCCCAGCGCTGCTTCCATCGCTCCGGCATTCAGGCGGCCGCCTTGGCCGCGGGCGCTGAGGTGGTGCTGCCCAATCCCGACAACTTCCGCGAGGTGGACATGGGCGGCGTGGTGCTGAAGAACTGGCCGGTTTTCAAGCCGTTTCTGCGCGCCGACAAGATCATCAATCTGCCCATCGCCAAGCACCACGGGCTCACCGGCGCCACGCTCGGGATGAAGAACTGGTACGGCATTCTGGGCGGCGAGCGCAACCGGCTGCATCAGCAGATTCATCAGAGCCTGGTTGATTTGGCCAACTTCATGCTGCCCACGCTCACGGTGATGGATTGCTATCGCGTGCTGGTGCGCAACGGCCCCACGGGCGGCAACATCGAAGACGTGGAGTTGCACAAGACCGTGCTGGCGGGCGTGGATCCGGTGGCCATCGATGCCTGGGTGGCCAAAGCCTACTGGGATCTGGACCCGGAGGACATGCCCTACCTCGGCATGGCCCAGCGCAACGGCCTCGGTACGGTGGATTTTGCTGCGCTCAGGGTCAAG
>Ga0207738_100019_pt1 | contig 37934 bp, 34 predicted proteins | sample LuqExpMetagenom9_FD_187767 | JGI IMG/M metagenome (GOLD analysis project Ga0207738, IMG submission 187767) | Tropical forest soil microbial communities from Luquillo Experimental Forest, Puerto Rico - Sample 9 (SPAdes) | ecosystem: Environmental > Terrestrial > Soil > Tropical forest ... | reverse complement strand
TCGGCGGGTTCCCTGGTGAATACCAGCGCCTAACCCGAGGGCACACGACACACAGACAGCAACGCCGGAAAGAGGAACTCTCTTCCCGGCGTTGCTGTTTGCGTACGCTTCTCTACTCTGCGCCAAAGATCTTGCGGAAGAAGGCGCCCATCCGCTGAAAAAATCCTGCTTTCTTTGCCGGCTCCGGCGGTTTGGGCTGCTCCGCAATCTGCGTTTGAGGATGGGGCGGGCTGGCTTGATTGCTGCCTTCACGCGCCAGCGGCTCCGCGATCAAAACGCCATCGCGACTGGGTGCGGGAGCGGCCAATGGCTCCAAGCCCTCGCTCTGCGCCAGCGGAAACGCATTGCCGCCAGCCGGGGGCGGAGGGCATCCGCAGGGCTCCTTTTCCGCGTCGACCACCTCATGCAGGCTGCCATGCTGAAAGCTGACCCTCTGCCCGGCCTGAACGCGATACGCGCCCCCTTCAAAAACGCTGGAGACCAGAACATACGGGGCATTCGCACCTGAGTTATCCACGCAGGTGTCACCCTGCGTGCCGAGTCGCACTTTCACCTCGGCAGCGCCGGTACCGGCCACCAGAATTTTGAAGTCCGGCGTAAGCACAAGATCAGATCCCCGGCCGGCATTCGCGCCGGCCAGACTCAGTTCCAGAGCGCCGTGATCGATGGCCAGCAAGAGTCCCTGCGCGGCTTCGCCCTGTGCCGTGCCATCAGCGGCCAGCTTGACGGTAGTATGCGCGCATACATGCAGTTCGCCACGCCGGGGCAGCAGCACGCGGGCGGTTCGCGAGCCGGCCGTGATCGAGCCCGCAGCGGCAATCATGGTACGGCCGGAGGTCACCTCCAGCGCGCCTGTAACCGTGGGGCCTTCACCAACCTTGGCATCGGCATCCAGCGGCACAATGGCGATCGGCGCAGCCTGTGTGGCGGTCTGCGCCGGCAGGCAGGCAGCGGCCAGCATCAGCCCGGCGGCCGGTGCCAGTGTTACCCCGCACAACCTGCGCTTCGATCGTATCCGCATTGTGCCTACATCTGGAGGAAGTTCCGGATCATCTCATGCCCATGCTGGGTCAGTACGCTCTCCGGGTGGAACTGTACGCCTTCAATCTTCAGGGTACGATGGCGCAGGCCCATGATCACCGAACCGGTAGATTCGCTGGTGCGGGCTGAAACCTCCAACTCGCCAGGCAGCGTTTCTTCGCGCACCACCAGCGAATGATAGCGCGTGCAGGTGAGCGGGGTGGGCAATCCGGCAAAGATGCCCTTGGCGTCGTGCTCCACCTGGCTGGTTTTGCCATGCATCAACTGATTGGCGCGCACCACCTGGCCGCCAAAGGCCTCGCCAATGGCCTGATGCCCCAGGCAGACACCGAAGATGGGTGCCTTGCCGGCCATGTGCTTGATGAGCGGGATCAAGATTCCAGCCTCGCTCGGTGTGCAGGGGCCAGGCGAAAGCAGAATCCGCTCCGGGTGGAGCGCCTCAACCTGCGCAGGCGTCAGTTCGTCGTTGCGCTTGACCACCACCTCTGCGCCAAGCTCACCCAGATATTGCACCAGGTTGTAGGTGAACGAATCGTAGTTGTCCAGTACAAAGACCATCGTAGTGCCAGTGTAGCGCGAGCAGGGGCTTGGCTGCTTGTTCCAACGGTTGCGCGGAGTACGTACCCTCTGCAAAACTGAGAGCCATGGTGCTTCACTTCCTGGTTCGTGGCCGTGTGCAAGGGGTAGGTTTCCGCTGGTTCGTGCAGCGGGAGGCCGCGCTGCTTGGCCTGCGCGGTTGGGTACGCAATACCGAAGAGGGCGATGTGGAGGTGGTGGCGGCGGGCGAGGCCGAAGAATTGGACAGTCTGCGCTCCGCACTGCGACGCGGTCCCCGAGGCAGTCGCGTCGACAACCTGATCGAGCATTTTCTGGAAGACGCCGAAGGCGAACAGCTCAGCGCCTTCCGCATCGAGGGCGCCTGGTAGCGCCAGCCTCGTTTTCGCAAACGCCCAGCCCCTCACACCTAGCACCTAGCAACTAGCACCTAGCCCCTCGTCCCTGTGTCTCTCCCCCCTCCTCCCGCTATAATCGCAACGTACATCCCCTCAACCGGCGGGAGCCGGCAGAGAACGCGCAAGGAGCGAACCCGAACTATGTCCGACGTAAAAAAGCCTATTGATGTGGAGAGCCTGAAGAAGCTGGTCCGCACCGTGCCCGACTTCCCGAAGCCTGGGATTCTGTTCTACGACATCACCACGCTGCTGAAGGACAAGACCGGCTTCGCGCAGATGATCGACGCTCTGGCAGCGCACTACATCGAGCAGAAGATCGACCTGGTGCTGGGCATCGAGGCCCGCGGCTTTATCTTCGGACCGGCTCTGGCTTACCGTTTGAACGCTGGATTTGTTCCTGTGCGCAAGCCCAAGAAGCTGCCCGCGCCGGTTGCGCGCGTCACCTACGACCTGGAATACGGCTCCGACACGTTGGAGATTCACAAAGACGCCATCGTTCCCGGCCAGCGTGTGGTGATTGTGGACGACCTGCTGGCGACCGGCGGCACCATGGAAGCCACCGTCAAGCTGGTAAGCGAACTGGGCGGCCAGATTGCCGGCATCGGCTTTGCCGTGGAACTGGACTTCCTGAAGGGCCGCGACCGCTTCCCTGGCCACGATGTGTTCAGCCTGCTGCACTATAACGAGTAGCCACCTGCGGTGGGGCAGACGCAGCCTGCGGCTGCAGGACGCACGCTTCGCGTTCCTGCCGGGACAGACATTCCATTCCCTACCTGCTTCACCCTGAATACAGAGAGGCCCCGGAGATCCGGGGCCTTTGCTGTTTGTGGATTGCGCTCTGACTCCGTCAGCCAATTTCACCGGGCAGAGCCTCCGTGGGCTCATCCTGGAAGCTCTGCGCATCGGCAAAGCGATACCCCACGTAGACATCGGTGAGCAGATAGATAGGGGCTGAAGCATCGTCCTCGATCTTCTTGCGCAATTGCCGGACGAAGGTGCGCAGGTACTCCACCTCTTCGCGGCAATCCGCGCCCCACACAGCGGTCAGCAGCTTGGCATAGGTAACCACGCGGCCGGCACGACTCATCAGGCAATGCAGAATATCGAATTCCTTGCGCGTCAAATGCACCGGCTCGCTGCGTTTGGTCACCACACGCTTCACCGGATCAAGGTGGATCTCACCAATGGTGATGGGCGCATCCTCGGCGCGCTCCGGAGCGCGCACGCGGCGCACGGCGGTACGGATGCGGGCAATCAGTTCGCGCATGGAGAAGGGCTTGGTCACATAGTCGTCAGCGCCCAGATCGAGCGCCGCCACCTTATCCTCTTCCTGGTCACGCACGGTCAGCATCAATACAGGCAGACGAGGGGCAAAGCTGCGAATGCGGCGCAGCGTTTCAATGCCGCCAATGCCGGGCATATTGATATCCAACAGCACAGCGTCGTAGCCTCCGGCGCGCAGCAACTGCAAGGCCTCCTCGCCACGCGATGCCTCTGCCACCTGAAAGCCCAGCTCCAGCAGCGGCGGCCGGAGCGCCCTGCGGATGGCTAGTTCGTCGTCCACTATCAGAATGCGGATTGCTGCCTGACTCATTCGCCTATTCCCTTCTGTCGTTCATCCGGAATCGACGCATAGAACGTCGTCCCTTCCTGTTCGTCGCTGGTCACCCAAACATAGCCACCGTGCAGCAGAGCCACGCGTTTGGCCACAGAAAGTCCAATGCCCGTTCCTGGCGCGCGATTGGCCAGGGTTGCCGACCGGTAGTAGCGGTCGAAGATGCGCTCACGGTCGGCCATGGGGATCACCGGCCCGAAGCTATGCACCGAGAGGATGGTCTCGGCCTTGCCGCGTTCGGCGCGCACCGTGATGGTGGTGCCATAGATGGAATACTTGCACGCGTTGTCGATGTACTGGGTGAGCAGCATAACAATCAATTGCCGCTCGCAGGACATGATCATCTCGTCGTCGGCCAACTCAAGGGCCACCTTCATGGCCGCCAGCCGGTCACGCAAACTGGCCAGCACCTCTTCCAGCAGCGTGCCCACGCTCACCGGCTGGGCCTTAATTTTCACCTCGCCGCCATCCAGCCTTGCGGTGGTGAGCAGTCGCGTGGTGAGTTCATTCAATACCGCGGTCTGCTCGTCGATCAATCCTACAAGCTCGGCCTGGCCGGGCGACAGCTTGCCCATCTCCGCAAGGCCTGTGCTGGCTGCGCGAATGGCGGTCAGCGGAGTTTTATACGCGTGCGCAAGACTATCCAACACGGTAGCGCGCAATTGCTCGGTACGCCGCTCGGTCTCAATCCTGCTCTCATTGGCAAAGGCGCGGTAGCGATCGAACGTCATCGCGATCAGTGAAGCAATGGCGTTGTTGGTTAGCGGGCCAGTCTCGCCCCGCACCACCAGGCTACCCACGGGCGCGGCGCCCAGCCGCACCACGCGACGCCCCAACCCCGACTCAAGATCGTCGTCATTGGTCTCGAAGTAATAAACGTTTTGCGCCAACTCCAAGGGGTCCTGGGTCCAGTAGCCGGCCTGATATACGCGATGCAGGTCGGCATCGAAGACGGCCACTGCCTCAAGTCCGAAGATGTCGTGGATCAGATCGGCCAGTTGCGCGCCCGGCTCCACGTGCAGGTTCAGTTGCAGCGTGCGCCGCGTAAATTCGTATAGATCGCGCATCTGTTCGCCGCGATGTTCGGCCTGACGCGCGTTCTCGGTTACGCGGGCCGAGAGCCTGCTCACCAGCAAGGAGACCAGCACGAAGGCCAGAAATGTGATGGAGTTTACCGGATCGGAGGCCAGCTTCATCTCTGGCTGGCGGCTGATCACAATGCCATGCACAAGCACGGCGGAGAGCGACACAATCAGAGCCTGCCAGAAGCCGCACCACAACGCCGTGGGCACAACGATCATCAGGTAAAGCAGAAACGCCACTGGCAGCAACCAGCCGGTCCAATGCGTCAGGGAGGCCAGCAGCAGCACGGCCAGCACGCCCAACGCGGACTCCAGTGCAAACAGCACGGCGCGAATTCCGCGCGTCAACCGCACACGGGAACCCCATAAATGCCGGCCTGAAATGTAACTGCTCGCCACCGCAGTCCTTTCGTGTTGCACTTTGATTCAACCCAGCCAGCCCGCACACCGGAATAACTTCTGCGTCTATCGCACAAAGACCAGCTCAAGCGCGCCGGTACTTCCGGGCTCAAAATGGCTGCTGCTTTTGAGCAGTGTACCAAACTTCTTTATTCACTCTTGACGCCGCAACACAAACAACACAGCCTGAAGAAGACAGGAAAAGCCATGTGTTTACAGGCACTTTCCTACACCCGTGACTGCAAAATACTCCTAGCTATAGAAAACTTTCATCTTCCTCATAGTTTCCTTATGGGCCCTCTGCGTAACTAGGATCATCGCAACGGACCGATATCTCCAAAAGAACCGTAACCGCGGTCGCGGAGATGCCGATAAGAATCAAAGCCGCATCCATGCATATATTCCACGGGCTGCGGCAACATGGCAGTTGCAGCGCATTGCTCACCCAGGCATGGAATGGTCTTGCACTCAACCATCATTTTCTCTTTGGAGGATTCGTGTCGATGCAAAAGAACTGGAATCGTATCTTGCTCACGATGGCCGGCGCGGCTATGGGATCTGCACTTCTATCGAGCGCGCAAACCCCGGCACCAGCCGCCCCCGCACCGCCCGCACCGGCTCCTGCAGCCCCCACATGGAGCGTTGGACCGATTGACTTCAGTGGTTTCATCGATGGCTATTACAGCTATAACTTCAATACACCCGATTCCAGCTTCAACGGCCAGATGAATGATTATTACAACTTCAACGACAAGACGGGCCAGTTCAATCTGAGCGCCGCCAAGCTGACGTTGAACCACGATCCCGACCCCATTGGCGTGCACGTTGACTTCATCTATGGCCGCACCAACAAGCTGATGAACGGCGGGTCGAGCGATCAACTGGATTACATCGAACAGGCCTATCTCAGCGTGAAGCCGCCCAAGGCCAAAGGCTTCGAGCTGGACTTCGGCAAGTTTGTCACCGTTGCTGGCGCCGAGGTGATCGAAGCCAAGGATAACTGGGCTTACTCGCGCGGCTTGCTCTTCTCCTGGGCCATCCCTTACTTCCACTTTGGCGCGCGCGCTTCCATGCCTGTGTCCAAAACCGACACCATCGGCCTGCATGTGGTCAATGGCTGGAATAACGTTTCCAAGGACCACACGGGCGCAACCATCTGCCTGATGAACTCCTATGTGAAGCCCAAGTTCACCTGGAATGCGAACTACATCGTGGGCCCTGAAAATGCCGGCACCACCGATGGCATGCGTAACCTGATCGATACCACCCTGTTGCTGACGCCATCGCCCAAGTTCAGCGCCTATATCAACTACGATTACGGCCAGAATCGCGACTCGCTGAAGACCAGCAATACAGCCTATCAGGACACCAAGCTGAACCGCTGGCAGGGTGTGGCCTTTGCCGCACATGCTCCGGTGACCACCACCCAGTCGCTCACCGGCAGGTATGAATACTACAAGGACTATCAGGGATTCATGACCGGAACGGCGCAAAAGCTGCAGGAGTTCACCGCCACCTACGAGTACAAGTGGGTGGAGGGCCTGCTGAGCCGGGTGGAATACCGTTATGACTGGTCCGATCAGAAGACCTTCCACAAAAACACCTCCACGATGGTGGATAATCAGTCGACCATCACGGCCAGCTTGATCGCCTTCTTTGGCCCCAAACGCTAGCCCCGCCCGCTCTTCACCCCATAACTGAATTAGACCCTCTAGAACGCAATACACAGCGGCTTCCGTCTCCAGATGGAAGCCGTTGCGTGTTGTAGAGGCCATGGCGCTCAAGCAGCCACCACAGAACGCTCCGCCCAAGCGCAGCAGGCTCCCTGCGGTCAGGTACACCTACTCGCCCAGAATCACAAACTAATCATCGAACTGCGCACGGTAAGCCTGTTGCTGGTCCACAGCACGGCGATAGGGATTTTCTTCCTACCGCATAGGGAATCTTCATGGGTTCCTTATGGCTGGATCGTTAGATTGGTCCCATAGTTCTTTTACTGCCCGAAGGAGATCCATGGCTAAGTACAAACTTGAGTACATTTGGCTTGACGGCAAGGAGCCTATTCCCGAACTGCGCGGAAAGACCACCATCAAGTCGTTTGACAAGGAACCCACCCTGGAAGATTTGCCGCTGTGGGGCTTCGACGGCAGCTCCACGATGCAGGCCGAAGGCAAGAGCTCGGATTGTATTCTGAAGCCGGTCCGCCTCTATCCCGATGCTGCCCGCAAGAATGGTTACATTGTCCTGGCTGAAGTGATGCTGCCCGATGGCACCCCGCATCCTACCAACCAGCGCGCCAAGATCGCCAACGACCCCGGCTTCTGGGCTGGCTTCGAGCAGGAGTACTTCCTGTATCAGGATGGCCGCCCGCTGGGCTTCCCCGAGTCCGGCTTCCCCGCGCCTCAGGGCCCCTACTACTGCGGCGTTGGCTACAAGTACATGGGCGGTGTCGCCCGCAAGATCGTCGAAGAGCATCTTGAGCTGTGCCTGGAAGCCGGCATCAACCACGAAGGCATCAACGCCGAAGTGGCCAAGGGCCAGTGGGAGTTCCAGATCTTCGCCAAGGGTTCCACCACCGCCGCCGATGACGTGTGGGTTGCCCGCTACCTGATGATGCGCCTCTGCGAAGAGTACGAAGTGGATGTTGAGTGGCACTGCAAGCCCATCCGTGGCGACTGGAACGGTTCCGGTATGCACACCAACTTCTCCACCGAGATCCTGCGCGAGACCGGCGGCAAGGAGTACTTCGAGTCCCTCATGGCTGCCTTCGGTAAGAACGTTACCGACCACATCGCCGTCTACGGCCCGGACAACCACCTGCGCCTCACCGGCCTGCATGAGACCGCGCCGATCGACCAGTTCCGCTATGGCCTGTCGGATCGCGGCGCCTCCATCCGCATGCCCGTAAACTTCATCAAGAACGGCTACAAGGGCTATCTGGAAGATCGCCGTCCGAATTCAGCCGCCGATCCGTACCAGATCGTCAGCCAGATTCTGAAGACCATCGCCGAAGTTCCCGCCAAGTAACTTATATCCAGCCTCATCCGTCGGCCACGGCTGGGGATGAGGCTGGAACTATAAAACGCGCTCTTTGACATAGCGGCCTTTCCGGGCAGAACGAACGCTGGAGCTTTCTCAAGCTTGCGTTGGTTTGTGCCCTTTTTGTGTTGGACATTGATCCGCCTTTGCCTCGGGTGGTAGCTTGGAGCCAGTACCCCCACCCTACCAAGCCAAAGGAGCACCATGTCGAACGAGTTCCGCAACTTCCTGGCTCTCAGCTATGAAGAGCTGGAAGAGTTGAATCTGGCCGCCAAAGCTGACCGCTTCCAGCGCGTTTCGCCTGACGAAATCCGCGAAAAGCGGCTCAAGTATCTCACTGACGAGAAGCGGATCAAGGCCGTAACCGTGCTGTTCAGCGACCTGGAAGGCCGTCTTCATCTACTCGACTACGACAAGAAATTCCTACTGAGCTCTTATGACAATCTGACCTTCGACGGCTCCTCGATCCGCGGCTTTACCGCGCAAAAGGAGAGCGATCTGCGTCTGGCCATCGATTGGAGCGCCTTCTACTGGGTTCCAGCCGACGTCTTCGGCACCGGCAAGGTGCTGGTGTTTGGCGAAGTGATCGACAAGGACGGCTCGCCCTATTCCGGCGATCTGCGCGGCGTGCTCAAGTCCTATTCCGCCAAGCTCTTCAAGGAGAAGGGCTACACCCTCAACGCCGCCAATGAAATCGAGGGCTTCCTGTTTGCCGGCCGCGATGCCGAGCAGCACTACCACGAGACCGGCAAGTTCGAAATGGTCTCCCGCGGCGGCTACTTCCATTCCCTGCCCCTCGATCCGCTGCGCAAGTTCATCGATACCGCCGCTGAAGTGCAGCGCGCCATGGGCTTCGAAAACGAGAAGGATCACCCCGAAGTTGCACCTTCGCAGTTTGAGATCAACTATTCCTACGGCGAAGTGGTAACGGCTGCCGACCAGATCCAGCTCTACAAGCTGCTCTGCCGCCAGATTGCCGACAACATGGGCTATACGGCCAGCTTCCTGCCCAAGCCAATCGTGGGCGTCAACGGCAGCGGCATGCACACCAATGTGTCCATCTCCAACGGCAAAACCAACCTGTTCTGGGATCCAGCGGGCCAGGAAAAGCTCTCCGGCTTTGGCTGGGAGTTCATTGACCGCATTCTGACCAGCGCGCTCGATCTGTGCCTGATCCTGAACTCGAGCGTGAACGCCTATCGCCGCCTGGACCCGCATTTTGAAGCCCCGAACCAGATCAAGGCTTCGGCCACCGATCGCGGCTCCATGGTGCGTGTGCCCATTGGCAACGCGCGCTCCATGCGGGTTGAGGTGCGCTCGGTTGGTCCGGATGCCAACCCCTATCTCTCGCTCTACACCATCTTCAAGACCGGCATTGACGGCAACAAGGTGGACAACCTGCGCCAGGCCGAGCGCTACCTGCCCGACAACATTCAGCAGGCCATCGCCGACTTCCAGGGCTCCAAGTGGATGGCGGAGATTCTGGGCTCCGATGTGCAGGGCCGCTTTGCCGACCTGAAGCAGGCCGCCGCCAACCGCTCGCCGCGCGAACTCGGCAGCATCGTCAAAGGCTCCGAAGTCCAGTTCCATCACGCTGTGTACAACCAGTCGCTGTGGAACCTGTTCTAGAGCGCGGCGTGCAACAAAGAAAAGCCCTGCCAGAATGCTCTGGCAGGGCTTTTCTTTTGCAGGAAACTCAGTCCCTGCGGAGATGGAACTCCTACAGCGCTGGGATTTCCTCGGTCAACGCATGGATGGCGGTCGTGCAGGCCGCGCGGTTCACATCTACGTGGGTAACCAGACGAATGGCATCGGCTGCAAAAGCGCTGGCCAGAATACCGCGCTGCTTGAGCCGCGCCACCAGCTCCGGCGCGCCCTTGCCTGCCTTGAGGCGGAAGATCACGATGTTGGTTTCGACCTCTTCCGGCCGAATTGAGACGCCTTGCATAGCCGCCAGAGCTTCGGCCAGCAACTTGGCATGGGCATGATCCTCGTGGAGCCGCGCCGGGCCTTTCTCCAATGCAATTAACCCCGCGGCAGCCAAAATACCCACCTGACGCATGCCGCCGCCCAGTGCCTTGCGGAAGATGCGCGCGCGGTCCATCAGTTCCTGCGAACCCACCAGCATCGAGCCCACCGGCGCACCCAGGCCCTTCGACAGGCAGAACATCACCGTGTCAAAGCCGCGTGTGAGCCTCTGCACATCCACCCCCAGAGCCACCGAAGCGTTGAAGATCCGTGCGCCATCCAGATGCGTGGGAATCTTCCGTTCCTTCGCTCCAGCCCAGATCTCTTCCAGTACAGGAAGCGGCGTGCAACGGCCTCCGGCCAGGTTAGCCGTGTTCTCAATCTCGATCAGTCCGGTGGCCGCGCGGATCGTGCTGACCGTGCGGATCTCCGGCTCGATATGCTTCCAGGTCAAGATGCCATTCTCGGCGGGAACGGCGCGGACCAGGCAGCCGGAAAAGACCGCCGTGGTGGCCATCTCCCAATCGAGAATGTGTGCGCGCGATTCGGCAATCACTTCCTGGCCCGGCTGAGTATGGAGCCGGATGCCGATCTGGTTGCCCATGGTGCCGGTAGGGACAAACAGCGCAGCCTCGCGTCCGAAAGTCTCCGCTGCCCGCTGTTCCAGCAGGTTGACGGTGGGGTCTTCGACATAGACGTCGTCCCCCACCTCCGCAGCAGCCATGGCCGCGCGCATCTCCGCGCTGGGCTTAGTCACCGTATCCGAACGCAAATCGATCCAGTTACTCATGATTCTCCAAAAACAATTGCAGGTTGTCCGTCTCCCCGTTCCAGCACCTAGAAACTAGCACCTAGCACCTCGTCCCTTAGTCCCTAGTCCCTAGTCCTTCGTCCTTCGTCCTTCGTCCTTCGTCCCTGCCTTTAAGGTATTTTCTCCATCGGCAGTTCCATCACCGGCGTTTGTTTGCCATTGCTGGAGGAGACGGCCCAGAGACCGTGAAAGTTGGTGCGCAGGCCCGGCTGGGTCTTCAGGAAAGCGCTGAGCACGGCGGTTGCTTCCGTGCGCTGAGCGGCGGGATCGGTGACGCCGGTGGATTCGTAGAGGATCGCCAGATCGGGCTGGCGCAGCGAATCGTCAAAGAGCACGGCCATAATCTTCCAGGTACGGTCGCCATCGGGAACCTTGTAGGGGAAGGCCACCTGCGGGCCATTCACCACCTGCTGCTGCTCATTGCGCAATTTATCCAGATTGGGTGAGCTGAGGAAGTCCACCGGGAGCAGCAGGCTGCGAGCCGCCTCGTACAGGTAGAACGCGGTCCAGCCGTCGCTCTGGGCCAGGGTGCGGGCGCGGCCCCAGTACCAGACGCCGTCGTGGCCTGCCAGGCTGCCTGGCCGGATCGAGAGGCCAGCCAGCTTCCACGCGCCTGCATCCAGCGCCAGGATGAGGCCAATCTGGCCCGCCAGGGGCGCGGCATCCGCATCGGCCAGCACCACAGCGTACTTGCCCGGAGGCAGGGCTGGCATGGCAATGGTTACCGTAAGCGAACCGTTGGCGCTGGTGCAGAAGAATTGCGTATCGGCGGGCGCGGCCTGCGTGGAGGCATCGAGCAAATAAAGATTGCGCAGCTTGGGCTGGCCGTTCTTCAGCAGATCCGCAGACTGCTCCACGGCGCTCCGCATGCCATCCCATGAGCCTGCCTCAGCCGGATGCAGAAGCGCGTGCAGCGGCGCCGTATCTCCGCTAAAAATGGCCTGCAGCATCTGCCCGGCGACGCCACTCAACGCCGTGCGATCCTGCGCGGTGAGCTCTGCCTGCCCCACACACGTGGCTGCCCGGGACATCAACGGCGCAAAAGCCGCCACGGCCAGAATCAAAAAACTCCGAGCTGCTCTTTTCATCGTCATGCCAACCCGATCCTCTCCGGCTCGCGCACCGCATTTTGCATCCATGGGCGAGCGTCCACGGACCACTGCTAGTCTAGTACAGTGGGACGGCGTTGATCGCTGCGCTTTGCTGCGCGCGCTCCGCGCCCCAGGGGAGACTTCGCCATGCGCACCGCTCAACCGCATCTTGTTGCCTGCCGCCGACTCCGGCGCATCCACCTGTTCCCGCATATGCTGCTCATTCTGACGCTTCTGGCAGCCCTTCCGGTAGCCAGTCTGGCGCAGGCTCAAAACAGCGCTCCTGCAAAGCCCGCCGCGAAGAAAAGTACCGCCAAGGCGCACAAACGCGCCAAAGCCGTGACCGCGTCCGCCCCCGAAGCGCCCAAAACACCCGCGCCTGTCCCACAAGCACCGCCCAAGCCTGACTGGCCGGTCTACAGCAGAGCCACTCCGGCATCCATCCGCTGGAATGCCTCCGGTTTGCGGATTGAAGCCTCCAATTCCAGCCTGCAGCAGATTTTGAAGGAAGTGGCCACTTTGACAGGAGCCACGGTTGAGGGACTCGGCTCCGATGAACGCGTCTTTGGCGTCTACGGCCCTGGCCCCGCGCGCGAGGTGCTGGCGCGCCTGTTCGATGGGTCAGGCTACAACATGGTGATGATCGGCGATCAGGGCCAGGGAACCCCACGGCAGATCCTGCTCTCCCAGCGGGATGGCAAGGCCGGCGTCAAATCCACGGCCGCTGCCGGCACGGACGACAATGACGACGACTTGGTGGAAGAGGAGCAACCGGAGCAGCAACAACAGCAGCAGCCACCTCAGCCGCCGCTGGTACGCAACTTCAATCCGCAGGGGAATGGCGCCGGCAACGGACCACCCCAACCCTCTCCCGATGGGCAGCAGCGTCCGCAGTAAGCTGCGCAGGACGCGCCCCAGACCGCTTCAGAACGGGTTCGAGCAAGTGAAAGAAAAAGGCGGGAGCCCAAGCCCCCGCCTTTTATTTTGCGTTCCCTGCCCTTGACCAAAAGATCAACAGGCAGCAAATCTCATGAAGGGAAGGAACAAGCCCGGCCTGGCCGTGCCTGTTCATGACTTGCGCCACCCGCATTCTAGAGCACGCGGGCCGCTTCAGCCTGAGGCTTGACCAGCAACCTGGGTTGAGGCCGCATCAGCGCAAACGCAACGCGCAGCACGGCGTAGGCTGAAAGAACCCCCAACGCCAGCGAACCTATTGCAGCACAAACCAACATGACCAGGTTCAACGTATCCATCATTTTTTGCTTTTCCTTTAGCAGATCTCGCGCTTTTCCGCTCGAATTGCCGCGAACGGCTGCTTGAACGCGCCGCTCCTATCACGACGATTCTCGCAGAAAAACCCCGCGCGTTGACCCTTATTTCTATTGCCAAATAGAATACCTCTTAAGGGTCGGGAATTTTGATCAGGAAGTGTATTCCCCGCTTCGCTTCTCTCCCGTCAGGCACTTCGCACATGTCCATCACGCACATCTCGGTGCGCGGCGCGCGCCAGCACAACTTGCGCGACATCGCCGTGCGCATTCCGCGCAATACGCTGACCGTGGTTACCGGACTCTCCGGATCCGGGAAAAGCTCGCTTGCTTTTGACACCATCTTTGCCGAGGGCCAGCGCCGCTATGTTGAAACGCTCTCCGCCTACGCGCGCCAGTTCCTGGATCAGATGGAACGGCCCGATGTGGATTCGATTGAAGGTCTTAGCCCTGCCATCTCCATTGAGCAGAAGACCACCAGTCGCAGTCCGCGCTCCACGGTAGGCACCATCACGGAGATCTACGATTTTCTGCGCCTGTTGTACGCTTCAGTGGGAACGCCGCATTGCCCCAACTGCAACCGCCCCATCGCCCGCCAGACCGCGGACCAGATTGTGCAGCGCATTCTCGATTTGGGCCAGGGAGAGCGTGTCACGCTGATGGCTCCGGTGGTGCGAGGGCGCAAGGGCGAGTTCAAGGATTTGCTCGATCAGCTTGAAGCGCAGGGATTCCGCGCACGCATTGACGGAGAAATGATCGACCTCTCCGAGCCCGTTTATCTGGACCGGCGCAAGAACCACACCATCGAAGCGGTCATCGACCGGATCCTGCTGAAGACCGACGGAACGGCAGCCCCGGCGCGCACTCTTGGCCCACGCATCGGCTCAGCCGAAGCCCCTGCCGCCACCACCGGCAAGCCCTCGGTGGAGAAACGCCTGGAAACCGCCGTGCAGAAGGCGCTGCAACTGGCCAATGGGCTGGTTCTGGTGGTGATGGCCAATGGCGAAGAGCAACTGTTCTCCTCCTCCATGGCCTGCCCGGACTGCGGTCTGGACGTACCCCGGCTTGAGCCACGCAGCTTCAGCTTCAACTCCACCTTTGGCGCCTGTCCGGAATGCCACGGCCTGGGCTCGCTCTACGACTTCGACCCAGCCAAGGTGATCACGGATTGGTCCAAGCCCCTGCTCGATGGCGGTCTGGGACCGGGCTCCAGCTCGCAGTATCTGCTGAAGCTCATTCATCTGGCCGCGCAGCGCTACCAGATCGATCTCAAGCTTGCCTTTGAGGATCTGCCGGTCAAGCATCAGCACATTCTGGTGTATGGTCCGCCCAAGGCCGAAGCGCCGCGTACCGGATTCCACGGAATCCTGGCTTATTTGCGCGATGCGGTGGAAGAAGCGCGCAGCGACGATTATCGCGAGTACATGATGAACTACATGTCCGCGACGCCCTGCACAGCCTGCCGCGGCAAACGGCTGCGGCCTGAGTCGCTGGCGGTCCGCATCGGCGGTTTGTCGATCTCGGACTTTACCGCGCTACCGCTGAACAAGGCTCTTTCGGCGATTATCAATCTGAAGTTCAATCAGCGCGAAGCACTGATCGCCGATCGCATCCGGCGCGAAATTGAAGAGCGGCTGGAATTTTTGTGCGCGGTAGGGTTGAACTACCTCGCCCTGGACCGCAGCGCGGCAACCATCTCCGGCGGCGAGGGACAGCGCATTCGGCTGGCCACACAGATCGGCTCCAAGCTGCGCGGCGTGCTGTATGTTCTCGACGAGCCCTCCATCGGCCTGCACCAGCGCGATAATAACCGGCTGATCGAGGCACTGGAGCGGCTGCGCGACCTGGGCAACACGGTGCTGGTGGTGGAGCACGACGAAGACACCATCCGCCATGCCGATTACGTGGTGGATCTTGGTCCAGGCGCGGGGCGGCTGGGTGGCGAGGTGGTTGCTGAAGGCACCCCGGCTCAGATCATGGCTTGCCCGGATTCCTTGACGGGACGCTACCTCTCCGGCCAGCAAAGCGTGCTGCAACGCGAGAAGCCCCGTCCACTGACCGGTAACTGGCTCACCATCACTGGAGCGCGCGAGCACAATCTGCAGGAGCTCACGGTGCGCTTCCCGCTGGGCATCATGACGGTGGTGACCGGCGTGAGCGGCAGCGGCAAGAGCACCCTGGTGAACGACATTCTTTACCGGGCACTGGCGCAGCACGTCTATGGTTCGCGCGAGGATCCCGGTGCGCACGATCAGCTCACCGGCGTTGAACAGATCGACAAGGTAGTGCGCATCGACCAATCGCCGATTGGCCGTACGCCGCGTTCGAATCCAGCCACCTACACGCAAGTTTTCTCGCCCATCCGCGATCTGTTCGCCATGCTGCCGGAATCGCGCGAGCGCGGCTATAAGGCTGGACGCTTCAGCTTCAATGTGCAGGGCGGCCGCTGCGAGGCTTGCACGGGCGATGGACAACGGCGCATCGAAATGAATTTTTTGCCCGATGTCTACGTACAGTGCGAAGTCTGCAACGGGCGGCGCTACAACCAGGAGACGATGGCGGTGAAGTTCCACGGCCACTCCATTGCCGATATTCTCGACCTGACAATCGAGGATGCGCTGGCCGTACTGCAAGATGTGCCGCAGGTGCGCCAGAAGCTGCAGACACTGGTGGATGTGGGCCTGGGCTATGTGCATCTGGGCCAGAGCGCCACCACGCTCTCCGGCGGCGAGGCCCAGCGCATGAAGCTGGCCCGCGAGCTTTCCAAACGGCAGACCGGACGCACGCTCTACTTGCTGGACGAGCCCACTACCGGCTTGCACTTTGACGATGTGCGCAAACTGCTGGAGGTGGTGCATCAGTTGGCCGATCTGGGCAATACAGTGATCATCATCGAGCACAACCTGGACGTGATCCATAACGCCGACTGGGTAATTGACCTGGGCCCCGAAGGCGGCGAAGAAGGCGGTCGTCTGGTGGCTGAAGGCCGGCCCGCAGCCGTAGCTGCCGTAGCGGAGTCCTACACCGGCCAGTTCCTGCGCCGCTACTACACCGCTCCGGATGGCACACTGATTCCTCCCCTTCCGGAAGAAGAACTGAAGCCGGAAGCCCCGGCTCCTGATGCCACCCTTAGCAGCAAACCGGTACAATCGAACGAGCCGAAACGGACGCGCAGCCCGCGCAAAGCGGCCACCACCACGCCGAAGAAGGCCGCACGCAAGAAGAAGACGGGGCAACCATGAGCACGTTTCCGGAAGACGAGTTGACACCCCAGCCAAACCCCGCAATTGGCGGGACTGCCGACGCCCCGGCATCTACAGAGATCCAGGCCGTACCCCCTGGAACGGGCGAACCTGTACTCTTCCAACACTGGGAGCACCGGCCACCGCAGCTTGTAGAGCGCATTCCGCATCTGGGGCACTGTGCCTTGCTGGGGTTCTTTGCCGCGCTAGCGCTGCTGCTGAGCAGCGTTGCCGTCTCCCTGGGCCTGCACTTCCATCTCTATGGCATAAACACCCGCGAAAAAGCCATGCAGGACATCCACTACACACTGGGCAGCGAGTTGATCCTCTATCTGGTCACCTTCAGCATTGCCTGGTTCGTGTTCCCGATTCTGTGGCAAAAGAGCTTTCTGGCCGGCGTGCAGTGGAATGGCATTAAAGCGTTGCGCCTGCGCGTGCAATTATTCTTTACGGCGTTTCTCTGCTTCCTGATGGCCATTCTGAGCGGTCTGCTGATCAAAGGGCCCAAGGATGCTCCGATTGATAAGATCCTGCACACTCCGGGAGCCCCCTGGCTGTTGTTTGGTTTTGGCATCACCATCGCACCTTTCTTTGAAGAGATGTTCTTCCGCGGCTTCTTCCTTCCCGCGCTATGCACGGCCTGCGACTGGGTGAATGAGAAGATCAACAAAACCATTCCGCCACAACTGGACGAGCAGGGGCACCCGCGCTGGTCGCAAAGCGCCATGGTCGTCAGCGCCCTCTTCACCAGCCTGGCGTTTGCCGCCATCCACCTCACCCAGACAGGCAACTCCTGGGGCTCGTTCGCGCTGCTGCTCTGTGTCAGCCTGGTACTGAGCACGGTGCGGCTAACAACCCGCTCGCTGGCCGCCAGCGTCCTGGTGCATGCGGCTTACAACTTCCTGCTCTTCGCCATCATGCTGGCCGGATCAGCCGGCTTCCGGCAACTGGACAACCTCTAACCGCATCTGCGGCAATTGGCTAAAATGGATACGATGACCGACACTGCTTACGCCCAGCAACTGCTCACCTTCCTGGCCCGCCAGAGCTTCAAGCTTGGAACCTTCACGCTGGCTTCCGGCGCCACCAGCGATTACTACATCGACTGCCGCACCACCACGCTGCATGCCGAGGGAGGCCGTTTGACCGGCCACGCCATCCTGGAGCTTCTGGAGGCCAACAAGATCGACGCAGTGGCCGTCGGTGGCCTGACCATGGGCGCCGACCCAATCGTGTCGAATGTGGCCACGGCCAGCGCCTGGCGTGCACAACAGAATCCGAGCGCTCCCCTGCTGAACGGATTTCTGGTCCGCAAAGCAGCCAAGGATCACGGCACCGGCCGCCGCATTGAAGGCTTTTGCCAGCAAGGCGCTGGCGTGGTGATCGTGGACGACGTCTGCACCACGGGCGGATCCACCATCAACGCACTGGAAGCCGCGCGCGAAGCAGGCATGAAGATTGCTGCCGTGGTCTGCATTGTGGAGCGCGAAGAAGCCAACGGACGTCCCGCCGTGGAGGCCGCCGCTCAGGGTGCGCCCTTCCTACGTCTGTTCACCGCCAACGATGTGCGCGCCGAGCATGTGCGGCAACTGGAAGCAGCGAAGAAATAGATTCCTGCGCAGCGCAGACAAGAAGCCGCTGTCTGCTGAGAAGCCGTCTGCCGCATCGCAGCAACACTCTGGGATTAAAACCCGTCGACTCTTGCCTTCGAGCGGCACAGATCAATCCGTTCCCATTCAAGACCAGACGTTCTCATCCAACAAAAGAGGGCAGCCAACCGGCTGCCCTCTTTTGCGTCTGGGGAAGGGAAACTACTGCGCTTGATTGGAAAGCAACTGAACGGTAACGCGGCGATTCTGCTTGCGGCCCGCTGCGGTATTGTCCGGCGCTACCTGTTTATCTTTGCCCAGGCCCACCAGGTAGAAGCGATGCGCCGGGATGTTGTGTTGTGCGGCCAGATAGGTCACCACCGCCGTGGCGCGCTTCTGGCTGAGTTGATAGTTCATTTCCGCGGAGCCGCGTGTATCGGTTGCTCCGGTCACTTCCAGGATGTACCCACTCTGCGCCACCTTGGTCGCAAAGTCATCCAGTTCACTCTTGGCCTGTTTGGTTAGAACTGCCTGCCCGGTAGCAAAGTTGACGGAGACTTCGGCAACCAGCTTGTAGTTGTCCAGTCCCTTGACAACAGATTCAAGCGAATCCACACGGTGCACGGCGCCATCGGCGGTCTGCTGCGCGGACTGCGCCTGCTGAGAGGCGTCCTGCGCCGCATGAGCAGCCTTGTCTGCCGCGCCCTGTGCGTTGTCGATGCCTTCCTGTGCACGGCCATCAACGTCCTTGATCTGCTGGCCATTGTCGGCGATCTGCTTGTCCTGCTGCGATTGATGCTCCACGATCGGAGCGGTGTGCATGCGCACAAACTTCTTGGTTGCACAACCGGTAATTCCCATCGAAGCCACTGCCGCAACCGCCATCGCCACTGCGAACCGATTCATTGTCATCATCTGTTCTCACTTTCCTTCGCTGCCGTTCAGGTCTTGTGGTCAGCGCTTATTGTTCCAACGCTCTTTGTTATGGCACGCCGTACGCCAAACCACTCCAAACCAATATCACGCTTATTATCATCACGTTACGAGATACAAACAGGAAGGAGCATGGATGTAATTCTTGCTCGGCACGTAAGGATTACTCAGCAAAAGATGCAGTGGCGCATCGCGCCAGCACGCTGCGGGATCAGACGTGCAATAAAAAAACTCTGGCAGCGCAAACTGCCAGAGTGAGAGATGAGAGGTATAGAAAGTGGCCTTATGGCTCTAGGAAATCTCTGTAGATCTTGCCGCCGGAGCAGAGCCTGTGCCCTGCCCGGCATATCCAAAGCTTTATCGCATTTAGAAGTTTGCCCGCAGTGAGAGCTGAATCTGGCGATTCGCTCCAATACCGACCTGGTTACCAACCGTGCTGGTGAGCGAACCGAAGGCGCCGCCGTTGGACAACGTGTAAGGGGTGCCGGGCTGCGCTCCCGAGCCGCCGGCCGCGGTGGGCAGAACCTGCGGAAGACGCACGGTTCCGGGGTTGGCATAGTTCACATGGTTGAAGATGTTGTAAGCATCGGCGTGGAACTCAAAAGCCAGCCGCTCGCTGACAGTAAAGTTCTTGCTCAGCGTCATGTCGATCTGCGCAAGGTTGGGACCGGTAAAGTCATTGCGACGCGCGTTGCCGAACGTGCCTGCCGCCGGCGCGGTGAAGGCCGCAGGGTTGAACCACTGCATGCCATTCTTCAGATAGGGGCTGGCTCCGAGAACCAGATTCGGGCGGCGGATGTTACGCGAGTTGCCGCCACCGGGCACGTTCACCACCGGAGAGGTAAGGACCGTACCGTTGGAGAGCACCGGCGAAGAGAAGACCTGACCGGCAATCGTGGTACCCGTGTTCCCCACATACGCAATATCGGGCCGTGTAACCAGGATATCGACCGGCATGCCTGAGCGCAGATTCACCGTACCACCCACCTGCCAGCCGCCCGCCACCTGATCCAGGATGCCGTTCAGCGAGTAGCTGCGCCCATGTCCGAAGGGCAGGCTGTAGAGCGCCGTGGCATTCATGGTGTGCCGGATATCGTACGTGCCCCGCCCGTACTCGGTGAGGAGGTTGTAGGGATTCTGCGCGGTGGAAGCTTCATTGGAACCGCTGGAAGTACCCAGCTCCTTGGCCCAGGTGTACTGCACACCCATGGAAAGTCCATGGGCAAAGCGGCGCTGCAAGGTGGACTGCAGAGCATTGTAATTATCCGTGCCGCCGGAGGTCTTGTAGTCGATCTCGGCAAAACGTCCACCGAACTGGCGAACCGCGGTGCCCACGCCAGTGCTCGCATTCATGGTGACACCGGTGATGAGATTGGTGATGGAACGCAAGAAGAGATTGCGTCCCATGGAGCCAACATAGCCCACCATCAACTGGTAGTCGCCGGGCAACTGCTGCTGCAAGGAGAACGAGTAGCTGGCGATGCGCTCGGGCAGCTTGTAGTTGGGCGCGTAGGCGCGGGGCTGATAGCCCAGCGAGGTGCTGTTGATGTCGTAGTTCAGATAAACATCGTTGGCCGGCACAATGGGATAGACCTTGCCCGAGGTAAACGTACGCGAGACGCGATCGTTGGCTTCCGGCTGGATCTGATCTTCCGTCTGTCCGGGACCGTAGACCAGACCGCCACCGACGCGAACCACGGTACGTCCCTTGCCGAAGCCCGGCATCCAGGACAGGCCCACGCGCGGACCGAAGTTCGCAACCGAGCTTGTATACCAGTTGCCGCTGTACTTCGGATAGATAGTGCCCGCGTTCATATCGAAGAAGACGTTCTTGTTGCGCACCTCATGCAGAGGCGAGTAGTACTCGTAGCGCAGACCAAGGTTCAGCGTAAGGTTGGGGCGCAGATTCCACGTGTCCTGCGCGTAGCCGATGGAATACGACTGCTTGACCTGCGCATTGCCGCTCAAGCCCGTGAAAGGGCTGGTGTCGCTCAAGTCGCCATAGAACTGAATCTGATTGGGCGCATTGGCAATGAAGCCGGCAATAGAGTTGTACGTGTAGGTGGTACCGCCAATCTGATTGTTATAGAGCGAAATGGGACGAACCTCAACACCGAACTTGAGCGCGTGCTTGTCGCGCACCAGGGAAAGATTGTCAATGAACGACAGGCTCTGGCCGGTGTACGGAGCACCGACGCCATTGAAGGAGCTAGACAAGCTGATCAACGCACCAACGTTGGTCAGGCCGGAAATGGCAATGCGGGCCTTACTCAAATCGGCATTGGGACTGGGACCAGCCAGGCCCAGAACCCGCATCTTCACGCCATTGAAACCAACCTTGGTCTCGTTCACCAGGCGGGGCGACCAGATCTGGTTGAGGCTGAGGACGGCGTTCTGCGGTACCTCCACCTGGCCAAACGTGCTCAGCGATGCGTCCTGAATCTGCGTGGACACGCCCTGATCGCGGTTGTAACGGCCGTAGAGTTGGAAGCGTTCCTTGATGTGATAGTCGATGCGGATGGCGCCAAAGTTTTCATTCACATCGTTGGTGCCCACCACTGTAACGTTCTGCTGCAGAACGCCGCTGGTGTTGGTGGAGGTGGGTTGCTCGGAAGCCAGCGTGTAGGGATCAGAGGGATAAGCGCCCAACAACGGATAGACCGCGCTGGAGGTGGCGACCAGCGACTTGGCGTAGTTGCTCAGCGTGGCCTGCGTGTAAGGGGCTGCCCAACGCTGACGCAGACCTTCATAGTTCGCGAAGAAAAAGATGCGATCACGCATCAGCGGCCCGCCGGCCGACGCGCCAAACTGATTGAGACGGAACTTGGGATCCTTGCTATTGAAGCGATTGCGCGCATCGAAAAAGTTATTGCGGTCATACTCAAAGACCGATCCATGCCACTTGTTGGTGCCCGAGCGGGTGATGAACGAGATCTGTCCGCCAGTGCCGGTGCCGAACTCCGCAGGATATACCGAAGAGTCCACGCGGAACTCCTGCACGGCCTCCAGCGACTGCTGCAAACGGAACAACGACGTCATTTCGCCGTTCAGATTGCCCGGAGACGAATCGATGAGCGAGGTGGCTTCAATACCGTCCAGGCGAATGATGTTCTGCTCCACGGCGCGGCCGGAGAAACGGATATTGTCGAAGGTGCCGGAGCCGGAGTTGGTGGCGCCGGGAACAAGCAGATAGAGCTGTGAAATCTGGCGGCCGTTGATGGGCAGGTTCTGAATCTCGCGATTGGCGACGTTGGCTCCAATGGTGGCCGAAGAGGCATCCAGAACAGAAGTGGAACCCGCATCGACCGTGACGACGGTCTCCATGCCTGCGGGCCGGAGCGCGAAGTCATGCACAATCTGCTGCCCAACAGCCAACTGCACATTGCGAATCTCCGAAACGGAGAAACCGGGAGCCGTGGCGTTCACTGTGTACTCGGATGGCGGCAGCGAAACTGCGAGATACACGGCATCCGCGTTGGTTTCAACCACACGCATGGCTCCCGTGCGCTGGTCGGTGATGAGAATCTGCGCCTTGGGTAGCAGAGCGCCTGCCGAATCTTTCACCACACCGGTAATCCGTCCGGTTGTGGTCTGCGCATGCGCACTGGCTACACACAACAACGCGATGAACGCGAAGAAGCGTGGCAAAAATTTCAGGGTTTTCATATGACGCCATTTTTCACGTCAAGAGGACCGTTCTTTATGACTTACTCATAAAATGTCGATGAGAGACAGGTAAATTACACAGGCATTAATGCCGCATGAACACAGCTCTGCGACCCGATGAATACAGCATTCCAGCAAGATGAAAACGGAAATGTCGAGCGATCCTGCCACGCGTGAAATTCGATTGGCACGTGTCTAATGCGCGATCACGGGAATAGCAGGAGGGATGGCACCGGAAGGGTCTTCCAAATAGGCGATCCAGGCCTGAACCTCGGCGCGCAGCCGCTCCACCTGCACGCCCGCTAGAATGGCCGGACAATGCTGCAGATTCGCAAGCGACTTGCGTAACTGGCCCAGCGCTCCACGCCGGTTGCCGCGCTGCTCATGGCAAAGCGCGACGGCCAATTGCACATGCGCCTGCAGCAGATGCCGCTCCAAGCCGCTGCTAGCGCGCCAAGACTCTTCCCAATGCTCGTGGGCATCGAAATAATCCGCGCGGTTGAAGCAGGCAATACCTTCGGCAAGGGCACCGGTAGTCCAGTCGATTGGCAATTGTTTTCTCCGGATAGATATTTGATCATCCTACGAAATACGAGGATCAAGGGAAAGAAGAAAAGCCCCCGGCCGGAGCCGGGGGCCTTTCTTGTGATTGGACCTTTACGCCGCAGGCGCGTACGCCTGGACGGCCAGTCCCTAGTACATGCCGTCCATGCCGCCGCCGTGGCCGCCGGCCGGAGCTGCAGCCTTGGGCTCGGGGATCTCGACAATGAGAGCCTCGGTGGTGAGCAGCAGGCCAGCGATGGACGCGGCATTCTGCAGAGCGGTGCGGGTCACCTTGGTCGGGTCGATGACGCCGGCGGCAACCAGGTCCTCGAACACGCCAGTGGCGGCGTTGTAGCCGAAGGACGCTTCCTTGGACTCGAGCACCTTGGCAACCTTAACCGCGCCCTCTTCGCCAGCGTTGGCGATGATCTGGCGGAGAGGCTCCTCGATGGCGCGACGGATAATCTGTGCGCCAGTCTTCTCGTCGCCTTCCAGGGACTTCAGCAGCGCGTCGACAGCCGAAGCGGTGCGCAGCAGGGCCACGCCGCCGCCCGGGACAATGCCGGACTCGACAGCCGCACGGGTCGCGTGCAGAGCATCCTCAACGCGAGCCTTCTTCTCCTTCAGCTCGGTCTCGGTAGCCGCACCAACCTTGATGATGGCAACGCCGCCCACCAGCTTGGCCAGGCGCTCCTGAAGCTTCTCGCGGTCGTAGTCGGATGTGGTCTTCTCGATCTGCGAACGGATCTCCTTCACGCGACCTTCGATGTCAGCACCCTTGCCGGCGCCGTCCACGATGGTGGTGTTGTCCTTGTCGATGGTGACGCGCTTGGCGCTGCCCAGATCCTCGAGCTTAACGCCTTCGAGCTTGATGCCCAGATCCTCGGTGATGGCCTTGCCACCGGTGAGGATGGCGATGTCGCCCAGGATGGCCTTGCGGCGGTCGCCGAAGCCAGGAGCCTTGACGGCAGCCACATTCAGCGTGCCACGCAGCTTGTTGACGACGAGCGTGGCCAGAGCCTCGCCTTCGACGTCTTCCGCAATGATCAGGAGGGGCTTGCCGGAGCGGGCAACCTGCTCGAGAACCGGAAGCAGATCCTTCATCGCGCTGATCTTCTTCTCATAGATCAGGATGTAGGGCTCGTCGAGGATGGCCTCGAGGCGCTCGGCATCGGTGACGAAGTAGGGGCTCAGGTAGCCGCGATCGAACTGCATGCCATCGACCGTCTCCAGACCGGTGTGCATGGTCTTGGACTCTTCGATGGTGATGACGCCGTCCTTGCCGACGACCTTAACGGCCTCGGCAATGATGCCGCCGATCTCGGTGTCGCCGTTGGCCGAGATGGTGCCGACCTGGGCAACCTTATCGTCGGAGACGGGCTTGGAGATCTTGTCGAGTGCGGCGTTGATGGCGATGACCGCCTTCTCGATGCCGCGCTTCAGGGCCGCCGGATTGGCGCCAGCAGCAACGGTGCGCACGCCCTCGCGATAGATGGCCTGGGCCAGAACGGTGGCGGTGGTGGTGCCGTCGCCGGCAACATCAGAGGTCTTCGAAGCCACTTCCTTAACAAGCTGTGCGCCAACATTCTCGAGCGCATCCTTCAGCTCGATTTCCTTGGCGACGGTAACGCCGTCCTTGGTGATGGTGGGCGAGCCAAACTTCTTCTCGATGACAACGTTGCGGCCCTTGGGACCGAGGGTGGCCTTGACGGCATCCGCGAGCGTGTTCACGCCGCGCAGGATGGCCTGACGGGACTCTTCACCGTGCAGAATCTGCTTTGCCATTTTTCTTCTCCTAAAAGTGGACTGTGATCAGTGAACGGTGGTCAGAAACTGACGCATAGCTCGTTGAACACTGTGCGATAAAAACGAATCCGAAGGACTTGTCAGGGGGTGAACGGTGCGGATCGGCTCAAGCCGATCATGGGCACTGTTCACTGGCCACTGAAGAAGCTACTTCTTGATGATGCCGAGGACTTCTTCCTCACGCATAATCAGGAACTCTTCACCGTCAATCTTGATTTCGGTACCGGAGTACTTGCCGAACAGAACACGGTCGCCAGCCTTGACATCGAGCGGGAAAACCTTGCCCTCGTCGTTGGACTTGCCCTTGCCGACGGCGATCACTTCGCCTTCCTGGGGCTTTTCCTTGGCGCTGTCGGGGATGATGATGCCACCACGGACGGTCTCGGTCTCTTCGACACGGCGGACCAGGATACGGTCATGGAGCGGGGTGAAGCTGGTAACAGATGCCATTGCTCTACTTCTCCTTCACGCACGCCCCGGGTTAGCCCGGAGCGTTGAAATTGAATACGTTCGAGGGGATGCCTCGGAAACCTGGAATCGAGGCCGTACATCGGGCGGAAGCTCAGCAATAGAGCCTGCGAGATGCTAGCACTGTCGATCTCCAATTGCTAAAGTAGGTGCTCCGAGTAGGTTTGTCAAGGGTTCTGAAGATGAATATGAGCGTATCACGCTAAGGTAATTTATATGCACGCTCAAGCGGCTGTCGAGAACCACTCGAAAACCAGCACAAGAAGATTGAAAATAAAAAGGATGCCGAAGATGGTCTTGTTCTGGCGCGCCAGCCAGAGCGGCAAATAGATATCGAAATTGTCGCGCCGATCCTTGGTATAGCGGGCAGCCCAACCGGTCATTGGGCAGCGCCAGCCGTTTGCCCACAAGATAACGCACTCGGCCAGAACGATCACAGTGGCGCCAGCAGCCATCCACCACAGCCTCCAGGCTCCGAAAACAGGGATGGAGACGATGCAAAGCGCCATACCGCACCACACCAGGGTGTGCAGCAGCTTGACGGCAACCAGCATGCGGCAATCCGCTGGAGTAAAACCGGTTTGAACGCCCACCCTTTCCCTGCCCATCCGTCTAAACTATGCCTCTCTGCGGATTCCATTTCATGGTCGCCCAGAGAGAGCCCGACACGGTAGAATCCATCATATGCCGCACCGCACGATTATTCGTATCTTCATGGTTCTGGTCGGCCTTTGCCTGGCCGGCACGCTGCTCTCCGCCCAAACGTCTGACACCCGCAAGCCGCGCAAGTTCAAGGTGCCGCCGCTGTCAGCCCGCATTGAAGTGATTGTGCTGCGTGATGCCAATGGCAAGCCGTTGGAGAATGCAGCCGTTGTCTTTCATCCCATTGAGGGTGATCACGACAAAGGCGTCATGGAGCTGAAGACCAACGAAGAAGGCAAATGCGTGATCGACGTGATTCCGATTGGAGACACGGTTCGCATGCAGGTGATCGCCCGTGGTTTTCAGACCTCTGGCGAAGACTTCAAAGTTGACAAGGAAGATCTGAAGCTCACGGTGCGCTTGCGGCGACCGGGCGAGCAGTTCTCCATCTACAAGTCCCATAGCGGCGCGCAGCACACTGAATCCGCGCCTGCCCCAGAAAAGCAGGCCACGCCGCCTGCAACCAAGTAGTTCGCTTTGACGCTCCCACGCCCCGCAGGAAACGAGTTGCCCATGCCTCCACAAGAACTGAGCGGCAAGGTTGCACTGGTTACCGGCGGGGCGCTTCGCGTTGGCCGCTCCATCTGTCGCGAGTTGGCGAGCGCCGGTGCATCCATCGCACTCACCTATCGCAACTCCGACGCGGAGGCGCGCAGCCTGGCAAGCGAGCTTGAGCGGCTAGGCGTGCATGCGCTGGCTCTACCCTGCGATGTTCGCCAGGAAGATGCGGTGACCCACGCCGTCACGCACGTGGCTGAAGTCTTGGGCAGGATCGACATTGTGGTGAACAATGCCGCGATCTTTGAAGCAGCCGAGTTGGCCACACTGGAAACAGAGGCTTGGGATCGCGTCTTTGAGACCAACACCCGTGGCCCCTTTCTGGTGGCACGCACGGCCCTGCCCTGGCTCAAGACGCACCACGGACGCATCGTCAACATCGGCTCGCTAGGCGGTTTGCGCCCCTGGGCTACCCACGCGCACTACTGCGCGTCGAAGGCCGCACTGCATGCGTTGACGCAATCCATGGCGCGAGCCTTTGCACCCGAGGTGAGCGTGAACTGCGTTGCCCCCGGCTTTATCGATTTCGCAGAAGATCGCGGCGCGCTGGCTCTCCGGCTGGCGGAGCGCACTCCGTTGGGCCGCAATGGCCAGCCGGAGGATGTGGCCGCAGCGGTACGTTTTTTTGCCGCCGGTCCCGCATTTATTACCGGACAGATCCTGGCCGTTGACGGTGGACTGGGCCTGGCATAACGCCGCTCTCAGCCGCCAGTTTTACCTTCTCGTGTGGCAAAAGCGCGGCTTGCGGCTAGCCTTTCCCTCAGGAAAAGCTGATACCCTATCAATATGAAATTCGGAGTCCTTGTCTTCCCGGGTTCGAACTGCGACCACGATACCTACAACGTGTTTGCCGAAGTGGCTCAACAACCGGTGACCTTCCTTTGGCACGACTCCGAGGACCTGCAAGGCGTCGATGCCGTACTGGTGCCCGGTGGATTTGCCTATGGCGACTACCTGCGCACGGGTGCGATTGCGCGCTTCTCGCCAGTGATGCAGGCGGTAAAGAAGTTTGCCGCTGCCGGCGGTCCGGTCATGGGCATCTGCAACGGCTTCCAGATCCTCACCGAATCGGGTCTTCTGCCCGGCGCGTTGATGCGCAATGCCGGTCTGAAGTACATCTGCAAGCAAGTACATCTGCGCACGGAAACCACCAACAGCCCCTTCACGCATGGGCGGACAAAGGGCGAGGTTCTGCAGATGCCCATCGGGCACATGGAAGGCAACTACTTCTGCACGCCCGAGGTTCTGGCCGAGCTTGAGTCAGAAGACCGGATTGCCTTCCGCTACGCCACCCCCGCAGGCGAGATCACGGCCGAGGCTAATCCCAACGGCTCTCTCGCCAACATTGCCGGCATTCTGAGCGAAGGTCGCAATGTGCTGGGCATGATGCCGCACCCGGACCGCTCCAGTGAGCAGATTCTGGGCTCGGCGGACGGCTGGAAGCTGTTCTCTTCTCTGGTGAACACACTGGCGACCCGTTAGGCAGCAAGGGCCGTGGCAGTGGGGAACCCTGCGCCATGATCGATATTCATCATCATCTGATCTATGGAGTCGATGACGGCTCGCCAGACTTGGCGACCTCGCTGGCCATGGCGGAAGAGGCTGCGCGCGACGGCATCACGCACGTGGTGTGCACGCCTCACCTGAGCTATGAGTACAGCTACCCGCAGGAAACGATTCAGGAACGCTGGCATGAACTGCGGGAGCTCGTCCAGGGCAAGCTGGAACTGAGCCTGGGCTGCGACTTCCACATGTCCGTGGATAATATCCATGCCGCACTGAACGACCCGCTGAGTTATTCAGTGAACGGCAAGGGATACTTGCTAATCGAGTTCTCCAACAACACCATCGGCTCCAGCCTGTTCGATGCCGTCTATCGGCTGCAATGCGCCGGCTACAAGCTGATCGTGACCCATCCTGAGCGCTACCCCGCGGTGCACCAGAAGCCGGAGTTGCTTGCCGAATGGATACGTCGCGATTGCCTGATCCAGGTTACAGCGAACGCGCTCTATGGCAGATGCGGTCAAATTCCGCAGATGCTGGCCAATGAGATGCTGCAACGCAACTGGATCCATTTCCTGGCCACGGATGCGCATCGCATCGACTGGCGTCCGCCGCACCTGAAGCGAGCATACGACTACGTTGCCAACAAGGCAGGACAGGAAACCGCGGAGCGGCTGTGCGTCACCAATCCCGCCGCCGTAGTGGCAGGCAAGCCTCTGGCCGAACAACCGGAACCAATCGGCATCTGGGACCAGGCACCGCTTCGTCTGTCCTCTTCCAAGCTGGGCAACAACTGGCAGTCGCAACGTCCAACTTCTCCCGGTAGAGGCTTCTTTGCCCGCCTGTTCGGGAAGGGCTAGCGGATTGAGGTGGAACGATGATCTGGTTGGCACTCCTGGTGGGAATTCTGGTAGGAGCCGTTTCCGGTGTGGTCGGGATCGGCGGAGGCATTCTGTTTGTGCCGGCGCTGATCTGGCTCTTCGGCATGGATCAACACAAGGCGCAAGGAACTTCACTAGGCGCGCTGCTAGCTCCGATTGGCCTGCTGGCTTTTATTGAGTATTACCGCGCCGGCAACGCCGATCTGCGCATTGCCCTGCTGTTGGCGGTGGGATTTCTGGCAGGAGGCTACCTGGGCGCGCACTATGCGCAACACATTCCAGACCTGCTGCTGCGCAAGATGTTTGCCGTAACACTGGTGGCAGTTGGCTTCTGGATATTCTTTAAAAAATAGAGACCAAGTGAACGGGAAATTCCAGATCGACTCCGCTTCCCTGTTCCGTTAGATCGATTGCACCGGCAGGAGCGTCAGGTCGTCCACCAGCCCCACTTCCTTCTGCACAAATGGCTCGCCGTATTTCACGCCAGCCAGCAGGCCATAATGCCGCGCCTCGGCAAATGTGCGCTCGCGAATCTCCTCTTCCGGAACAAACAAGCCACCGCCAGTGGGCTGATTGGCGTATTGCGACTTGTAGGCCATCAGAGCCGCATGGCGCTGCTCGATGAAAGGCGTGATATCGACCACGAAACTGGGCCGCACATCCGCATAGAGACTGGCATAAACAATCTTGAAAGGGCGGTGGGGCGGAAGGCCGGTCTCGATTTTGGCCAGCCCGGAGAGAAAGCAGGCCTGATAGCCAAGCGTGGCCACCATGGCGTGATCGGGATGCCGTGCCTGTCCGTAGGGCAGAATCACCACGCGCGGCCGCAAGCGGCGCAGCACACGTGCAATCTCAATCCGGTTCTCCAGCGTATTCTCCACGGCCCCATCGGGAAAACTGAGAGCCTCGCGCCAGCCTACGCCAAGCAGGCGGGCGGCCTCATCGGCCTCCGCGGCGCGTTCGGCTGCGGTTCCCCGCGTACCGGCCTCACCCTGCGTCAGATCCAAAATTGCCGTAGAAAGACCACGGGCGGCACTCCTTAAAAGAGTGCCGCCACAGGTTTGCTCCACATCGTCGCGATGGGCAGCGATAGCCAGTACGTCAGCCTGAAACTCCACTGCCTCGCTCCTCGAACTAGTAGACCGTATTGTTGGTGTCGGTGGTGGCGTCCATATACGCCACGTCATAGGCAGTGCCGGTGACGGTGACGTACTGGTTGTTGATTGTATTGCCAGTAGTGGTGGAGTAAATGTACACCTGGCCGCCCTGCGCCACGTAGATCTTGTGCAGGCCGGTTACCGCGGCGATGCCGGTCAGATCGCCCATGAAGGGCTCCAGCAGGATCACCTTATTGGTGGAGGTGTTATACATCGTCAGACAACCGTAGGACAGGCTATGAGCAATGCGCTCACCCTCATCGCATTTGGTCATACCGATCCAGAGCGTGTTGTCGTCGCCAAGGATCATGCGGCTGACGCCACCGGGCAGGCCGTCGGAGACCGATACCGTGGAGGAGACCACGTTGGTGGACAGATTGAGGACCGAGAGATAGCCGCCCCAGTAATTGTCCGACATCAGCTTCTGACCAACGACATACAGCGTGCTGCCACTGATGAGCGCATTGCTGGCGCCCTGAGGCACCTGAATGGTCGTCATCGAACTGTTGGTGGGCAGCAGACCCGAGGCTTGTCCCAAGGTAAAGATCATGGGCGCCGTGGGCAGCTTCGAAACCGAAGCCGTCGTTCCACCGCACTCCGGTCCGCAGCTCAACACATACGCCGTTGCACCGTCAGACGAGAATACTGCCTTGACGGGATGATCGAAGACCAGAGGAGAACCGTAGTAAGTACCGGTTGAATCCTTGGCGTCCGGGCTCTGAGCCTGGTACAGGCACCAGCCGGGCGCATTCTGCGGCTCGCAATCCACGGCGGCCTTGGGCCACTTGGCGGAACCACCGGCATACGCCAGGGTTTGCGATGCGCTCAGCGCCTGAGCATAGTAGACATAATTGGAGTTCTGCACGAAGGCCATGGCCACCGAGCCACCCGGATTCACACTGACGCGATAGACACCGGGCAAGCTGAGCGGATAGCTGCTGCCACTGGTCTGATCAATCACCGTAAGTACGTGCGCTGCCTGACTGGCAGCAAAGACGAACTTCTGATCGCGTGTAATAAAAATGCTGGAAGAAGCGCCGTTCAGGCCCGAAATCGAGCCGTTGGTTTTTTCCTTGGCGTAGTCGGCCAGTGTCAGAGTGCTGTCGCCGGAGGAGTAAACCGCCGCCAACTGTTCTTCCGGCATGCTCTGAATGCTAACCGGGAGCGCAGCGCCAAATCCGGAGATCGAATACGAAGCCGGGGTGCCCGTGTAGCCACTGCGAATGTCGTAGTAGGCGTCAACGATCTCCAGCGCGCCCTTGGTCAGGATGCTGGGGTTCTGGATGGCAATCAGGACTCGGTTCGTCAGACCACTGGGCGGAAGGCTGCGGCCCGCAAAATAGGTGGTCTTTCCGCAACCAGCCAAAACTGCGGATGCCGCCACGGCGACGATGGCGCAGATCCAAAAACTTCTCTTGTTCAAAATCCCTTACCTCGATCGACAACGCGGTCAGATCCGCGCATCATTGCACTCCCGGAGACCGGAGTCTCCGCATATCCAGAAGACCGGACTGCCGGAACGTTGTAGAGGGCGCACAAGGCTCCCCACCCGCTTCGGCGGCCTTACAGCTTATGACTCCCGAAGTATAACAAAGTGAGCCATGTGTCCGGCGAGTTCACAGCCAAAGCCAGGGATTCTGTTGCCCGGGTACAACCGGGCTGGGTGGGGGAACTCTTCCGGTCCTCCCCTGCGGTATTGAGAACTCCCGTCCGGAAGCCCGAAACAGACAGGAGGCGGGGTGAAAAATGCGTTAGCATTCTAAGAGCATGAGTCATTTAGCCGAAATCCTCGCCAGCCGCCCCATGCTCGCCGATGGCGCCATGGGCACCGTACTCTACTCGCGCGGCGTGTTCATCAACCGCTGCTACGACGAGCTGAACCTCTCCGATCCGGGCCTGATTCTGTCGGTCCATGAGGAGTATCTGCAGGCCGGTGCTGAGATTCTGGAAACCAACACCTTCGGCGCCAACCGTTTCCGGCTGGCGCGTCATGGACTGGCCGGCAAGGTACAAGAAATCAACGAAGCCGGAGTCCGGTTGGCGCGTCAGGCCGTTGAACATCTGAAGGAGAAGCAGGCCGGTGATGCCTGGGTGGCCGGATCGATCGGCCCGCTCGGTGTACGCCTGGAGCCGCTGGGCAAAACTGGTCTGGACGAAGCACGCGCCGCCTACGCCGAACAGATCCAGGTGCTGGTGGCCGGCGGCCCCGGCAAAGGTGTGGACCTGCTGATTCTGGAAACCATGCCGGCATTGAATGAAGCTCGCGTGGCACTGGAAGCTGCCCGTTCCGTGGCCCCCGAATTGCCCGTCGTGGTGATGGTCACCGTAGACGACGATTCGAATTGCTTGGACGGTGCTTCACCGGCGCAGGCCGCTGCCCTGCTCACGGAATGGGGTGCAAGCGTGATCGGCGTCAACTGCTCCACCGGGCCAACCACCGTGTTGACGGCCATTGAGACCATGCGTCAGGCCACCACCTTGCCCTTGGCCGCCATGCCGAATGCGGGCATGCCGCGTGCCGTGGAAGGTCGCAACATCTATCTCTGCTCGCCAGAATATATGGCCAGCTTTGCGCGCAAGGCGATCAACGCCGGAGCGCAACTGGTGGGCGGATGCTGCGGCACCACGCCGAATCACATCCGAGCCATGCGTTCCGCCATGCGCGCTCTCGATGCGCAGGCACGCGTGGAGATTGTGGGCGCATCACCGGCCATCTCCAGCGAGACACCTCCGGCTCCCCTGGCCGACCGCTCCAAGATTGGCGCACTGGTAGCCAGCGGCACCTTCATCACCATGGTGGAGATTGTTCCGCCCAAAGGCATTGACTGCTCAAAGGAGATCGAAGGCGCGGGCTTCCTGGCACGACTGGGAGTGCACGCCATCAACGTGCCCGACTCGCCGCGCGCCAGCGCCCGCATGAGCGCGCAAAGCCTGTGCATCCAGATTCAGCAGCACACCGGCATCGAGACGATCCTGCACTACACCTGCCGTGACCGGAATCTGCTCTCGATTCAGTCGGACCTGCTGGGCGCTTCCTCCATCGGGCTGAAGAATATTCTCTGCCTCACCGGCGATCCGCCCAAGCTGGGCAACTATCCGGATGCCACGGCCGTCTTCGATGTGGATTCCATCGGACTGGTCAATATTGTGCGGCGTCTCAATCATGGGCTCGACATTGGCTCGAATTCAATTGGCGCCAGCACCAACCTCACTATCGGTGTGGCGGCCAACCCGGGCGTGCCGGACATTGAAAACGAACTGCGCCGCTTTGCCTTCAAAGTGGAGGCAGGCGCAGAGTACGCCATTACCCAGCCAGTCTTCGATCTGCGTCTACTGGAAAGCTTCCTGGAACGGATCAAGGAACACCGGATTCCAATCATTGCCGGAATCTGGCCCTTGACCAGCCTGCGCAATGCGGAGTTCATGAAGAACGATCTGCGCGTCTCCATGCCGGAAGAAATCATGCTGCGCATGGCACAGGCCGACACACCGGAGGCAGCGCGCCAGGAAGGCATCAAAATCGCACAAGAGATGTTGGAAGCCGTTCGCCCGTATGTGCAGGGCGTGCAGGTTTCAGCACCCTTCGGACGCTACTCGGCCGCGGCAGAAGTAATCGCCAGCGTATTGCCGGATGGCGGTCTGCGCTGCGCGGAGTAAATCTGCCCAGACGCATATTTGCATTGACAAGGCGTGGACACCGGTAGACCATAGAGTTATTCCGTACGCTCGTAGGCGAGCATGTATCCAGCAAACCCCGGAGCGAAAGCTTCGGGGTTCGTTTTTTGAGGCCTGCGCTATGAAATCTCTCGTCTTGATGATTGACGGCGGATTCTTACGTGTTGCAGCACGTATGGCAAAGAAAAATTACACACCTGATTTCATCGAATCCTTCTCAAAGGCTTGTGTCAGGGCAGACGAAGAACTTCATCGTGTTCTTTACTACGACTGTGCCCCTTATCAAGGAACGCAGAAACTCCCTGTCTCTGGAACAATCCACACTTTTTCGGATTCCGGGCAATGGTTGCAGGATTTGGCCAGAAGGGACCTCATAGCTGTCAGGCTAGGCGTCCTTAAGTTCCGAGGTTTCAAACTCAAAAAAATCCCCCTGGCTGGAACGGCGCCACTTTCAGACACCGACTTCAAGCCAGATTTCGAACAAAAAGGTGTCGATATGCGGATTGGACTCGACATCGCAGCCTACTCCGCACTGCGAACCATTGAGCGTATTGGGTTGGTAACCGCAGATACGGATTGCGTTCCAGCAATGAAGCTTGCCCGCAAGAGTGGCGCCCAAGTCATCCTCATAAAACTACCTGGGAGCATCGTGCCTACAGAATTGGCGCAACACACCGATTTTCTCCGCGCCATCGACTGGCCTTAAAGGTTGCCGTTGCCAGTATTTTTTGTTCTGATGAAAGAGGAGAAAATGGGTGCCACTCTATGCCAACCTTTGAAGAATCGCTGAAAAAGCTGGAAACCATCGTCGAGCAGTTGGAGAAGGGCGATCTGGCGCTCGAGCAATCGCTCAAGCTCTTTGAAGAGGGCGTGAGCCTCTCCGCCGCGTGCAAACAGGAACTGGACACGGCTGAAGGCAAGGTGCAGATGCTGGTCAAGCAGCGCGACGGATCGCTCAAGCCGGAACCCTTCCTCACCGACAATTCCTTCTAGCCGTTCAGCGTGCTCCTGCCTTCCCCGCGGCAAGAGCCTGCAGAAGCCGGGCTGTGGTCACCACCTGCCCCGTATGGCGCTGCGTATGATCCGCCACATGAATCAACGCGCCTCCCAGGCTAATCGGTAATTGCTTGCGGCCCACGGTGCGCGGAGTCTCTAGATTCGCCCGTGACAACGCCTGCACACGCGGCTCAGCCAGCGCGAAAGCTTCCCGCAGCTCATCCAACAAGTGCTCCCGGCTGCTGGCCGGCCCGCCCTTCTCCGCTTTCAAAAGCGCCAACTGCTCCGCACTCAACTGGCCGCCTTCGGCATAGGTCAGAATGCGGTCGATTGAACGTGCGATATGGCGCAGATGAAAAGCTATGGACGGCAGGCCCAACGGCTCGGCGTTGAGCTGATCGTCGGACAGGTCCTGCGTCCATTTCTGGATATCGTCGCTGGCCAGATCGAGTGCATGCAGAACGGCACGGCCCGCGGCAGCGGTCTCTGTCCGCGAGCCGCTCAGCCAAGGCTCAACGTAGGTTGCAGGGGTGGAAGCAGGGTGTGGAACCGGGGAAGACGCCATCGTTCACCTCAGATTTTGTTCTGAGCTGAAGATGAGAACTGCAACCTGAAGGATTCAAGCCTTCCGACAAGAGATGCCTGCAATCGTCTCAGACGGCCCACAGAAGCCCGCGGCAAACCGGCGGAGCTACCAGGCGTGAACGGCCACAAGCTGGGGTGAGCCGGTTTTACCGTCGACAACCGGAACACGCAACACAGCCTCGATGTTCTGCTTGGAGAAGTCACTTCCGAGCTTGTCGCGCAGCTCCTGCATGTAATGCTCATCCACAACATAACGGGCGGCCGCCTCCGTGCCGTTTCTTCCCAGTCCGGCCAGAATCACTACCCAGTTGTCGGTGGTTTTATCCCAAAAGCGTGCAATCAGGGAATAATCCGCCGTGTTCTCATACGGAAGCGACATGTCGCGAGCCCAGATAATCTCGGGATGCTGACGATCGAGGATGCCCTGCGGATGGGCGCCAACCGGCGCAAAGTACAGGCGCAAGGGCGCGGCCAGCCGCTGCGTCCACTGATTATTGTAGGCATTCAACAAAATGATGGGATGTTCGTGAAAGTCAGGCAGCGAGGTCGTAGCGGCAAAACGGAATTGCGGGGTGGCACCATGACGCTCGATCAGCGTACTTAACAGCGTGGTAGACACTTCAGTCTGCAAAGAAAAATAGGGATAGTCGATCTCTTTGCCCGCGTTGTAAAAGCCAGGAACCGGATTCTGCAGAAAGGTGTTGCCGCCGGCGCAGATCAGGATATCTCCCTGATTACGCAGGATGGGCGCCCAAAATCTTTCCACGGGCCCCTTTCTGGCATTCATTTGATAGATCAATCCCCCGGTTACAGCCAACAGACAAACGGCAGCAGCAAGCGTTACGCCCAGCCACTTCTTCCGTCGCCACAAAGGCTGATGCGCAGCTGCGGGCTCCCCGGCTTCGGAAACCGCAGGAACGTGGCCAGTCGAAGGCTCGTCGGTCTCTGCATGGTTGGCCGTCGGCTTATGCGCGAGAAACTGAAACTCTGGGACGTAACTCCCAGAGGTCAGGTTAATCCGGACAACGGGACTCTTCTTTAGCTCCAGATAATGCTGCGAGAGCCGCCGGCGTACATCATTGGCACGGACGCGAACGATTGCATCGGTAGCGGTCTCGTATTCGATAGGCCTGCCGAAGACCTTGGCGCCGATAAAGCGCTCAGTCAAGTTGTCGAACTCCCTGTTCAAGGCACTCTCGACGACAAATTCGAGCAGATCCTGGCAACGCTTGCTGCTGACAAAATGCGGACTCTTGAGGATCGTTTCCAACTCAGCACGGATCGCTGCCTCCTGAATTGGAGTCAGAGTGTCTGGAACTGGATGAGTTGGAGTACCTGTCATATGCGCTTGATCAGAACCAACGGCTGATTGTAGCACCTCTCGTAACAGCCCTCGTAACCTTTTATCAAATCACTTTATATCTACAACTTAAAGCGCATTACCCAACGGAACTGTTCCGAACGTTGACAGGGCTATTGGGCAGAGAAGAGAGTCGCATTCGGCTCAGAATCGGCGCGCTGTGTGCCCGATGCCATGAGCCACCAAGGCCAGTAAGCGCTGCAAGTTTACCGGCTGGCCGATTGGACCAAGCCGGTAAAGAGGGCAAAAAGGAAGCCGTCGCAACGGAGAGAAGGCCGACAGAATTGTGGCCTTGCACGCAGCAAGGGTTTCCCGCGCCAACTGGCTGAACTGACAGGGCCAGGCGCCGGCAAAAGAACCGGCACCGCAACATTTTTAGGAGACGGAATGCAAACTACTCTTCTGACCAAACGAGCCAGAAATGCCTTTGCGGGTCAAACGCTAGGCATTCTGCTCGTCCTCCTGCTGTGTGCAGTCCAAGCGGGAGCGCAGAGAATCACCGGCAGCATCAGCGGCTCGGTGAAAGACGAACAGGGCGCAATGGTGACCACGGCAACCGTCAAGGCCACCAACACTGAAACTGGATTCAACCGCACCACTCCGGTGAACGCCGACGGCACGTTTCTGATTCAGTACCTGCCGGTAGGCAACTACACCGTAGCGGTGGAAGCGGCCGGCTTCAAGAAGTTCGTGCAGCAGAACGTCCTTGTGGCCGTCGACCAGACGGTGCCGCTGGCCGTCACCTTGACGGTTGGCGCACAGACACAGACGGTGGAAGTGACGGAAGCTCCTCCACTGGTTGAAACCTCGACGGCGGAATTGGGCCGCACGGTTTCGCCCAACGAAATCATCAGCCTGCCGCTGGTCAACCGTAACGCGTACGCCGAGCTCTCGCTCACGCCGGGCGTTATGGCCAACAGCTCCAGCCCGCAGAGCAACGCCAATGGAACACCGAATTTCCAGATTGGCGTCCCCTCCACGCAGGTGCAGGTGAACGGCGGTA
>Ga0207738_100018_pt1 | contig 39230 bp, 28 predicted proteins | sample LuqExpMetagenom9_FD_187767 | JGI IMG/M metagenome (GOLD analysis project Ga0207738, IMG submission 187767) | Tropical forest soil microbial communities from Luquillo Experimental Forest, Puerto Rico - Sample 9 (SPAdes) | ecosystem: Environmental > Terrestrial > Soil > Tropical forest ... | reverse complement strand
GCGGCACGGATAAATCCGTGCCCTTTCAAAACCTTCAATGCTGTTGGGGTTATCCGCAAACTAAAACGGGAGAGACCGAAGTCTCTCCCGTTGGCATACAGCATGTGGCCTGAAGAAGCGCCAGCACTTAGCCGTTGTAGTTGATCGACTCGACACCGAGGAAGGTAGCGCCCATACCCAGCTCCTCTTCGATGCGGAGCAACTGGTTGTACTTGGCGATACGATCCGTACGGCTGACCGAACCGGTCTTGATCTGGCCCACACCGGTGGCGACGGCGAGATCGGCAATGAAGGTGTCCTCGCTCTCGCCCGAGCGGTGGCTCATGACGGCGGTGTAGCCGTAACGGCGGCCGAGCTCGATGGCTTCCAGGGTCTCGGTCAGGGTGCCGATCTGGTTGACCTTGATCAGAATGGAGTTGGCCGCACCCTCTTCGATGCCGCGCTGCAGGCGCTTCACGTTGGTCACGAACAGATCGTCGCCGACCAACTGGATCTTGTTGCCCAGCTTCTCGGTGATCGAACGCCAGCCGGCCCAATCGTCCTCAGCCAGACCGTCTTCGATGGAGACGATGGGGTACTGACGAGCCCAGTTATCCCAGAAGTGAACCATCTCGTCGCTGGTGAGCTCGCGCTTGTCGCTCTTCTTGAAGACGTACTTCTGCTTTTCCTTGTCGTAGAACTCGCTCGACGCCGGATCGAGAGCGATGGAGATCTGCTCGCCGGGCTTGTAGCCGGCAGCCTCGATGGCCTCCAGGATGAGCTCGATGGCTTCGGTGTTGGACTTGAGCGAGGGAGCAAAGCCGCCTTCATCGCCAACAGCGGTGTTGTAGCCGCGCTTCTTCAACACACCCTTGAGGGTATGGAAGGTTTCAGCCGACCAGCGGAGAGCTTCCGAGAAGCGCTCGGCGCCTATCGGCATGATCATGAATTCCTGGAAGTCGACGTTCGAATCGGCGTGCGCGCCACCGTTGAGAACGTTCAACATGGGGGTAGGCAGAACCGAAGCGTTCACGCCGCCCAAGTAGCGGTACAGCGGAACTTCCAGGGTCTGGGCAGCGGCGCGGGCCGTGGCCAGCGAAACCGCCAGAATGGCATTGGCGCCCAGCTTGCCCTTGTTGGGGGTGCCGTCGATCTCGATCATGGTCTGATCGATCAGGCGCTGGTTCAGGGCATCCATGCCCTCCAGCTCGGGAGCAATGATGCTCTCGACGTTCTCAACGGCCTGCAGAACACCCTTACCAAGGTAGTGGCCCTTGTCGCCGTCGCGCAGCTCAACGGCCTCGTGCTCACCGGTGGACGCGCCCGAAGGCACAATCGCACGGCCACGCTCGCCGCTTTCCAGAATCACGTCTGCTTCAACGGTGGGGTTGCCGCGCGAGTCCAGGACTTCACGGGCATGAATGGCAACAATCTCAGTCATATCGCTCCTCATGATGCGGTGCTGCAGCCGGTCGTTCAGTTTCGGACGGCGATCCACGGCCAGGGCTTCACCGGCGGCGCTTCGAATGGTGTTCAAAAGCTCTGGCACTTCAGGGGATCTCCATTCCGTTCCAAGTTGACGGTCGACTCCGGATCCGTAGCGGCCTGAGAGCAACTTCCGCTGGTGCGGGGCTGGCAGTTGCACAGGCTCTTCGCTATCCAAAGAAGACCGGCCTTAAAGGCACAATTCCGTATCGATTCTAGCAAGCCGGAGTCCAAGTTCGAGTGTGGCGGCGGTCACATACGCCGACTCTGGGCGCGAAGGACGAAAATTATTCCTTTTGTTAACCATCTTGATCCGTTCCACCCAAGGCACCTTTGTGCCCCGAAGCCCCGTCCCTGCCTGCTCAAAGAGCAAAACCCAAGCTAATCTTACCTTGGGAAATCCGGCATTCTGGCCGGGATGTACGGTTTGACGCAATCGGGTTTGACGCAACTGTTCGATTCCCGTGGGGTTTGATTCATTACCTGACGGCCCCAAATGGGATGGGAGGTCCCAATGATGGAGAAACGGATGAAAAACTCGCTGTTTGCCTGCCTGCTTCTGGCAACTGGCTCCGCTGCCCTGTCTGCGCAGAATAACGGGCAGACCAGTCCCTATGCCGGCACATCCAATCCCCCCCAAGACGACATCCTTGTCACCACCGGCGCACAGCCCATCCCCAAGCCGTCCGCAGGCCATCCTCTGGTGCAACAGCAGCAAACGCAGCAGGCACCCACGCGTTACCGGCAAACTACGGCTCCACCTGCCGCCGCGCCCGCCTATGAGGACAGCGATGGCGGTATTGTGCAGGCGACGCCCCAATCCTCCTATCAGGATCCGGAGTCGACCCCTTATCAGCCGACGCAAAAGAGCAACCGCTACGATTCAACGCCTGCCAATCGCACGCAGCAGACGCCGCAGGCCAGCCGCTATCAGTCCACGCAGCCCGATCCCTATTACCAGGACACGCCCGCCGATCAGCCCGCACAGAGCAGCCCGGCTCAGCCGGTTCGCCGCCGCCAGTCCGCGCAAACAGATTCGAACTATCAGCAGGCGCCCACCAAGCTCTACCGGCCTAGCCAGAACGGCCAAACCACGTCCGGCAGCTACCAGCCGATGGCCAACGACCCGTATTACCAGCAGACTCCGGATGCAGGCAATCGTCCGTCGCAAACCATCCACTCCGTGGCCCAGCCGGCCAACACGTACGTGCAACCGGCGCAGAGCAATACCAACACTCAGGGCCAGCCAACTGGCACCACCTATCCGTCCGGCCAATACGATCCCTACTATCAGGGCGCGCAGGCTAACCAGTATGCCCAGCAGCCAAATTCCAATGGGGATTCGCGCTATCAGGCCAATCAACCTGCCCTGGCCCACAGAACCGATTCCACCTACGATCCCGATGGCGACTATGTTCACGCCGTAGCGCTCGGGCCGAATCAGATCGCTGAAGGCACCACCATCCATGTGCATCTGCTGGGCCGCATCTCCTCCGCCGACGCCACCAGTGGGCAGCCCTTCCGCACCCGCGTAGTCAGGGACGTGGTGCAGGGTGGTCAGTTGATGATTCCTGCCGGCTCTGAGATTGAAGGCCGCATCTACGACATCTCGCGCGGGCACGTGGGCAGCGGCGGCTACCTGCACCTGCGTCCTGAAACCGTGATTCTGCGCGACGGCACGCGCTTCAAGCTCTATGCGCAGGTGACGGCAGCTCCCGGCACCAACGCGCAGGTGGGCACCGAAGGCACTATCAAGGCCGGCTCGCGACTCAAACGCAACTCCATCGAGTATGGAAGCGCCGTGGGTGTGGGCGCAGGAACGGGCGCGTATATGGGAGGCCCGGTGGGCGCGCTGGCAGGCGCAGCCATTGGCGCAGGCGTCATCACCGTGCATCTGATGGCCAGCCATGCACAGGCCACGCTGGAAAGCGGCACCCCGCTGCAGTTCACTCTGACCCAGCGGCTCAGTCTGGTACCCACGCCGTACGGCGAATAAGCTTGTACCACCGAACGCTAGAATGGAAAACAGGGCGGCCAACCAGCCGCCCTTTCCTTTTGTGTACGGTTGAAGAATCGCAGCCAGCATCTCAGCACGCATATAGACTGTAAAGAAGGCTGCGGATCGCGCCACAATTGTGTTCCAGGTTGCCCGGCCCCTGCCGCGCCTGGGCTTCAAGGGAGTTACATCGGAACTATGGACAAGTTTGTTATTCGTGGCGGCAATCCGCTGGTGGGCACCATCCGTGTATCTGGCGCGAAGAACTCTGCCCTGCCCTGCATGGCAGCCGCCATTCTCACGGACAAGCCGGTTGTGCTCGACAACATACCGCAAGTGCGCGACATTGCCACCGAACGCAGGCTGTTGGCCTCCATGGGCGCGGAGATTACCGTGGAGGAAGCTACCGGCCGCACTGTGCTCTGCTGCGCCTCGCTTGCCGATCCGGTGGCCCGCTACGAGATTGTGAAAACCATGCGCGCCAGTTCCCTGGTGCTGGGCCCGCTGGTGGCCCGTGCCGGCATGGCGCGCGTGGCCATGCCCGGTGGATGCGCCATCGGAGGCCGCCCCATCGATCTGCACATCAAGGGACTGGAAAAGATGGGCGCCACCATTACCCAGGAGCACGGCTACATTGAAGCTCGTGTCCAGCGCTTGCATGGCGCGCACATCGTCTTTGACAAAATCACCGTGACCGGCACGGAAGACCTGCTGATGGCCGCCGTTCTGGCCGAGGGCGAAACGCTGATGGAAAACTGCGCGCGTGAGCCGGAGGTCAGCGATCTGGCAGCTCTGCTCATCAAGATGGGCGCGAAGATCGAAGGCGCGGGCACCTCCACCATCCGCGTGCAGGGCGTGGCCAAATTGAACGGCGCAACGCATTCCATCATTCCCGACCGCATTGAAGCAGGCACATTCCTGGTGGCAGGAGCCATCACCCATGGCGACCTGATTGTTTCCGGATGCGAGCCCGGCCATCTGGGCGCAGTCATCGCCAAGCTGACTGAAGCCGGCGCAAGCGTGGAAACTCTGGGGCCTGACGCGGTGCGTGTACGTGGCACGGAAAAGCTGCGCGCCGTCGATATCTCCACCGAAGAGTATCCGGGCTTCCCCACCGACATGCAGGCCCAATACATGGCCCTGTCCACGCAGGCCGACGGCGTGAGCCTGATCAAGGAAAACATCTTCGAGAACCGCTTCATGCATGTGCAGGAGCTGGTGCGCATGGGAGCCAACATCAAGGTGGATGGCCGCACGGCCACGGTGCGCGGCAAAGCGCCCCTGTCCGCCGCGGCGGTGATGTGCTCCGATCTGCGCGCCTCTGCCTCGCTGGTGCTGGCGGCACTGGTAGCCGACGGCGAAACCATCATCGACCGCGTCTACCACATGGATCGCGGCTATGAGCAGTTTGAGAAAAAGCTGCAAGGCGTGGGCGCGCAGATTCGCCGCATGGGCAACATCTTCCCTGAGCACGAGGACGACTAGCACCTGCGGTGCGGCAGCCCGCTTCGCGTTCTCCGTGGCCAGCGCATGGCGCGGTTTTGTGTGAGTGGGTTGGCCTTGCTGCGATAGTTGAGATGCGAGTCGCTGTTGATCAATAGCTATAAGGCGACTTATCGCTACCAATTCGGTGGCGCTATCGCCGGTGGGTAGCTTATGATCCGTTCAACCCTTATGAACGGACAATGGATAAGCCCCTACACTGGTACAAACTCGGGTCAACTTGTTGTGGACCTTGATGACAGAGGGACACATTACGAGGGCATCGCCTGCGCGTACGACGATGACCGGTCACTGCCCGATACATTCGTTCATGTCAAAACGGCAGACAAGCAACCTGTCTTCCAGGATCACCTTCTGGTTTTCCCTCTCGACCCTCGTACGGGGGAGCCAAATGAATGGGGAAACCTTCAGGCTCTTTTCCCTAAGGGTGTACGCATGCCGACAAAGGCCTCCGTTGCCCTAAATTTCCAGGCTGACCGACTTAAGGTCGAATGGAAAACAGACATCGACACTACGGGCTCTGCAGAAATGCGGAGGAAGAAGGCTGACGCACCAAGCGAGTATCAACCTTTGCCAGAGGTGCAGTCATGGGCCGATTTCAAAGCATTTGTCACCGGCTTGGAGCACCGTCGGTTTATATTTCGCGGCCAGGAACAACCACTACGCCTTCGGACGGGATTTCATCGGTCCGGGCGCGCTGATTTGCCGCGATTTCTGAGAGAAGACATTAAAGCCTTGCATCAGCACCTGAGTTTGAGAACAAGCCATGTGTTCAATCTGAGCATTCCCGATGAAAACGGTGCCTTTTTCAATCTAGTCCAGCACCATGGTTATCCCACACCTTTACTCGATTGGACATTCTCACCATTCGTTGCTGCATTTTTCGCCTACCATCGGATTCGAAATTCGGATGCTCACCTGTCGCCGAAGGAGAAAGTTCGCGTTTTCATATTCGATCAACAAGCATGGCGTGAAAGATTCCCCCAGATGGTTCATCTTGCTTGGCGCAGACCGCATTTCTCGGTGATGGAATTTATTGCGTTGAATAATGAGCGATTGATTCCGCAACAGTCGATTTCCACTGTTACGAACATTGACGACATCGAATCCTATATCCGATCGATGTCGACCGAAGAAACTCAATTCCTGAGAATAGTAGACCTGCCGACAATGGAGCGTCCGAACGTAATGAAGGAACTTAGCGTTATGGGAATCACTGCCGGCTCGCTATTTCCAGGATTCGATGGTGCTTGTGAAGAGTTGAGAGAGAGATTCTTCAACCTTTGAGCCTTACTGTGTGCATTAGTCCCGATAAACGCCGCTTTAAGAAGCGATGTTCTCCGTCAACGCGTTATCGCCAACGCGCTCATCACACCTAGAGAAACCCTGAGAAGTTGGATTTGCATTCCCTTGCAGGCTGAAGCCCGTCCCCTTCACACCATCGCCGATTGCAGAGCTTCCTTAGATCTTCACTTCATACGCAGGCAAAATGCCGAGCTCCGTTGCATTCTGGAAGAACCCCTTCATGCCATCGATACACTCCTGATCGAGAACATAGTGAATGTTCCGGGTCAGATAGGTGTGAATGGTGGCGGCAGGAATGGGCAGACGTGCCGCCCACTCGTTCACCAGCGCTTCCACATGAGCCAGACCGTTGTCCCGCGAGCGGATGCAATCTTCGACAATCCCGTTCCATTGCGAACTGGCCGCTGCACGCGCACCACAGCACCATACCGCAGAGATGAAGGGCAGCCCGGTTAACGCGCGCCACTCGTCGGCCATGTCGTGATACACCAGTTCCTCGCCGGTGCGGGCCAAACGCGCTTCCCTGTCTTCCAAAGCCAGCAGCGCGGGATCGCCGATCACAATCGCGGCATCGGCTGTAGCCAGCATCCGGTCCAGGTCCGCTGCCAGGGGCAGAAAGGGCACCTGCGCATTGCCCCATTTGTGAAAGAGCATGCGCGCGTAGGTGACGGTTGTGCGGCTGGCGGTATCGGCGGCAACGGAACGAATCTGCGCAATCGGCTGACTGGCTCGCCGCACCAGGATGAGCGAGCGGATATGTCCCTTGGAGCCGATGGTGCAGCCCGGCAGGATGCGCAGATGCGGGTTGGCTGCGAGGGCCGCAATAGGGATCAAACCAAGATCGGCCTCGCCCGCGATGAGCTGCTGTGCGCACTCGCTGGGGGTCATGCGGCGCATGCTGTACCGCTCTTCCAGCGCCGTGGAAAGTGGTGGATGTTCAAAGTCCCACATCAGGGGCGCGGGATTCAGAAAGTCGATGGCGGCGATTCGCAGACGGGAGTCTTGCAGGGAAGTCACGCTCATTAGACTACCAAGGCCGCGCGGGGATGCAAGCCATCTGCACCAAGAACAGAATTGGGCAACAAGCGACAAAGAGACGATTGACAGTGGGAAGTCACAGGGGTAAGGTGGGCGCAACACTCCACACTCTCCGTTTTGCTTTCGTTGCAGGAAGTCAGAAGGAAACGAAAACAGGACAGTCAGGCGGAATCCATGAGTTCGCTCCCTCCCCGTGCGACCCTGGAACCGGCCTCCAGCCTGGATGAGGAACGGCTGGCATGGCTGGCCATGGCGCTGGCTCCAGGACTCGGCCCCAAACGCATTCTGGATGCGATGCGGATGGTGAACCACCCATCCGACATTCTGTCCATGCGCCTGACCGAGCTGGAAGCGCTGCGGCTGCCAGCCGGAGCCGCCCAATTCCTGTTTGATGGGAAGGCCCGGCGCGCTGCAGAAGAGGAGTGGGCGCGCGTCAAAGCCCAGGGCGCGGCGCTGGTCAGCTTCAGTTGTGCGGCTTACCCGGAACGCTTGAAGGAAATCTACGACCCGCCACCAGTTCTCTGGGTGCGAGGCGATCTGGAACTGCTAACGCGGCCCTCATTGGCCGTGGTCGGCACCCGGCACCCAACCCCGTACGGAACCGGCATGGCGGAACGCTTGTCGCGCGATCTGGCGGCACGGCGGATGCTGATTGTGAGCGGCATGGCACGAGGGATCGACAGCGCCGCTCACAAGGGCGCTCTGGCGGCGCGCATGCCTACCTTGGCGGTTTGGGGTACGGGAATCGACGTGGTCTATCCCAAAGAAAACCACAAGCTGGCGGAGGAGATTCTGGCAACAGGCGGCGCAATTGTGAGCGAGCTGCCGATGGGCACCTTCCCTGCTCCGCAAAACTTTCCGCGACGGAACCGCATCCTAAGCGGGCTCGCCATCGCCGTCCTGGTGGTGGAGGCCAGTGAAAACTCCGGCACGCGCGTAACCGCCCGCTGCGCCGCCGAGCAGAATCGCGACCTCTATGCCGTGCCGGGCAATGTGACCAACAAGGGGTCCTGGACGCCTAACACATTGATTAAACAGGGGGCAAAGCTGGTAGCCACGTGGGAGGACATCTGGGAAGATCTGCCCCCGCAGGTCCGGTTGGAGCTGGAGGCTGAGGCCACCGATGAATCCCCTTCCCTCATCTCTGCATCCTTATTACCCGAACCGCCACTCGGCCCCCACGAGGGGATGATTCTGGAAGTCCTGAGAGCCGACGAAAGCCTGCAAATGGATGAAATTCTTGAGCTTCTGGAGTTGCAGCTCACCTCATCGGAGGTATTTACAGCACTTTTCGAGTTGGAGATGGCCGGACGCATCCGGCAACTACCGGGCAAGAACTACGTCAAAACGATGTAGGCTGCCCAGGCAAGCGCGCCTTGAGGAGGGATGAACAGAACGTGCATTCTGTGCCAAAAGTGCAGAAGCAGTGCACTCCCGCAGGAACCTTTCTCTAACTTCAAGATTCGACAGGGGAAAAAGGCAAGATCGCGCACCCAAGCCAAGCCTCCGATCAGGCTCTTTTCTCCCTGAAAATGGTACAAGCCGGTTGGAAAGTGAGTTCCCCGAGTGGAAATGGCACGGCCATCCATGGTAGGGTCCAACACTTGTAGCCCCTTTTTTTCCAGGCCGGGTCAGGCAACGCCGGTTCCAAGGGGCAAGGCAGTCAGCGTCCCTGCTTTCAACAGGCAGGTCTTGACGGACAGGTTAGTGTAATAAGGATGGCAATGAGCAAAGCATTGGTGATCGTAGAGTCGCCGGCCAAGGCGAAGACGATCGAAAAATATCTCGGCAAGGGTTTCGAGGTGCGTGCCTCGATCGGCCATATTATGGACCTGCCGAAGAACGACATTGGCGTTGAGCTGAAGAAGCGCACCTTTGAACCGGAGCTGATTGTCTCGCCCGGCAAGGAAAAGGTCGTGGAGCAGCTCAAGAAGTCCGCGGCCAAGGCCGACGAAGTGTACTTGGCGCCTGACCCTGACCGCGAAGGCGAAGCCATTGCCTATCACCTGGCTCTGCAACTGGGCAAGACGGCCAAGGACCGCAAGAAGATCCGCCGCGTCACCTTCAACGAGATCACCAAGAAGGCCGTACAAGAGGCCTTCAACCATGCGCGCGACATCGACCAGAACCTGGTGGACGCGCAGCAGACCCGCCGCGTGCTGGATCGCTTGGTGGGCTATCAGATCTCTCCCCTGCTCTGGGACAAGGTTCGCCGTGGCCTCTCCGCGGGCCGCGTGCAAACCGTGGCCGTGCGCCTGATTGTGGAGCGCGAGCGCGAGATCCGTTCCTTTGAGCCGCTGGAGTATTGGACACTCGATGCATATCTGCATCCGGAAAAGAAGGCCTCCAGCAACTTCAAGGCACGGTTTATCGGCATTGAAGGCCAGCCAGCGCGCGTCGCCAATGGCAAAGACAAGGACGGCAAGGCACAGTGGATTTCGAACGCCCTGGGCTCCAAGGCCGAGATGGACGAAACCGTTGCCGCTCTCGGTAAAGCCAAGTGGACGCTGGCCAGCGTCCAGGCCCGCGAGCAGCAGCGCCGCCCGTTGCCGCCCTTCATTACCAGCCAACTGCAACGCGATGCCGCCAACAAACTGGGCTTCAACGTCCGCCGCACCATGGGCGTGGCACAGCGCCTCTATGAAGGCGTGGACCTTGGCTCGGAAGGCACCACCGGCTTGATCACCTACATGCGTACCGATTCGCCCCGTGTGGCGCCGGAAGCAGTGGTGGGTGCGCGCGAATGGGTCACCAAGACACTCGGCGCAAACTATTTGCCCAGCACGCCCAACGTGTACAAGGGCAAGAAGGAAGCTCAGGACGCGCACGAAGCCATCCGCCCCACCGATGCCTCTCGTACGCCGGAGTCCGTTGCCAAGTACCTCTCCGACGAGCAGCTCAAGCTTTACCGTTTGATCTGGCAGCGCTTTGTGGCCTCGCAGATGGTTCCCGCCGTTTACGAAGTGACGACGGCCAACATCGCCGCTCACTCGGCCAAGAACAACAAGACGTACGACTTCCGCGTCTCCGGCTCCGTGCTGCGCTTTGACGGCTTCATGAAGGTGTATGAGGTTGCCGAAGACAAGAAGGATGACGACGACGAAAGCTCCAACCGCCTGCCGGCTCTGGATGGCGTGAAGACGCTTGAGCTGGAAAAGCTGGACCCCGAGCAGCACTATACCCAGCCGCCTCCGCGCTACAACGAAGCTTCGCTGGTGAAGGAACTAGAAGAACGCGGTATCGGTCGCCCCTCCACCTACGCTTCCATCATCAACACCATTCAGGACCGCGAGTATGTGGTCAAGCATGGTGGCTCGCGCGGGCGCTTCTACCCCACGGAAATCGGCGTGGTGGTGTGCGACCTGCTGGTGAAGAACTTCCCGTACATCTTCGATACCACCTATACGGCCAAGCTCGAAACCGAGCTGGACGACATCGAAGAAGGCTCCGAGAAGTGGACGACGCTTTTGAGTGGCTTCTACGACCACTTTGAGAAAGAACTCAAAGTGGCTGAAAAGAAAATGGAAGACATCAAGCGGATGGAGGAGATGACCGACGAGAAGTGCGACGTCTGCGGCTCTCCTCTGCTGCTCAAGTGGGGTAAGTTCGGCTCGTTCTTTGCTTGCTCCGCCTACAACAAGAAGGACCCGAGCAGTTGTACCTTTACCAAGGAAAACATTGCCGCCAAGCCGGACCTGAATACCCCCGAGGCGCAGGAAGCCGGCGAGACGGAAGAGTATTGCGAGAACTGCGGCAAGGTGATGGTACTCCGGCGTGGCATCTTCGGGCCCTTCATGAGCTGCCCGGACTACAACGCCGATCCGCCCTGCCGGACCTTCCGCAAACTAAGCCAGAAGCAGCAGCAGAAGCCGCCTGAGCCGACCGGCGAAGACTGTCCGCAGTGCGGCAAGCCTCTTGTGCTGCGCCAGGGCGCCTATGGCGAGTTCGTCTCCTGCTCCGGCTACCCGAAATGCAAGTACATCAAGCAGAACCTGATTGAAGGCATGAAGTGCCCCAAGTGCGGCGAGGGCGACTTGGCCGAGCGCAAGGCGCGGCGTGGCAATGTCTTCTGGGGTTGCACCAACTATCCCAAGTGCGACTTCACCTCGAACCTGAAGCCTGTGGCTAAAAAGTGTCCGAAATGCAAGAGCCCGTACCTGGTGGAGAAGGTGCTGAAGAGCGGCATCTTCCTGGAGTGCCCGAATAAAAAGAAGGCCGTCGAGGAAGAAGCAGCAGCGCCCAAGAAGCGTACGAAGAAGGCAGCCGCGGCAGCAGCAGCCGAAGAAGCCGCCAGACCCGTCTGCGACTACTCCAAGCGCATTGGCGACGCCCCTCCCCCGCCCACCGCCGAGACCCACGGTCCCGTGGTTGAAAAGGAACTGCAACCGGCATAAGCCGATCCACGCAGAGCAACTTGAACCACGCGGGCAGCGCATCCTCTGCCCGCGTTTTTCTTTGCGCCATATTCACCGGCCAGAAAGGAGCTCACGCAGCGGCTGCTGGGTTCCCGCCAGCTCTTCCCCTCCAGGCCCATCCGTTATCGAGAAATAAGGCTCTACGCCGCCTCCTTGCGCTTCGTCTCGCCGCCGGGGGCTGCTACCATTGCCTCGGAGGCCTGACCCCATGGAACGCATGATGGCAACACCGCAAGATGCCGAGATCATCCTCAAGCTTTATGAGCTGCGCACAGAAGCCGTCATGCGCAAGGCGCGCGCCTGGATGCTGACAGACTTCTGGCCGGCCTCGGCTGAAGAATACTTTGCCGTAGCAGATAACCTGGGCAATGAGCACAATGCCTGGTTGCGTCAGGTCACCAGCTATTGGGAGATGGCCGCGGCTCTCGTCCTGCACGGAGCCGTCTCCGCGGAACTGTTTGTGGACGCCAACGGCGAAGGCTTCTTCTTCCTGGCCAAGTTTGCGCCCCTGCTGGAGAGCATCCGCGAACGCAACCCAGCTTTTCTGAACAAGACTTCAGAGGTGGTAAAGAGGTTCACCGCCGCCGCCCAGCGCTATGAAGCCATCGAAAAACGCGTGGCGGCCATGCGGGCCCGCCGTCAGGGTTGAGCACAGCACACAGCATCCCCTCGGGCGTGCCGCAGGGGGGCTTAGCCGCGTCCCAAGCCCGCCTGGAGTCCTCCATCCGGCGGACATACGATTCATCGAGAACAGTTTGAACGGAGCCTCCTGGAGTGTTTTCTGCCTCTTGAAACGCCCTTGAAGCATCTCTGTCAGCTCGAACTGGGAGGTAATTCTCCATGGTTACCATTGGGGCCACAATGCAGGATTGCGTCCCATAAAACGCACCACGAATGAGGCAAAATCAACCGGTCAAATTCACTGCCTGAGACACATACCTCAGAATGCGAATTTGACTCGCTTTGCGTCCGAAACTCTGCTAGTGTCTTACCGATCCCTCCCGGGAGCTGCTAAGTCCTCTATCTTTCGGGAGAAACCTCTATGGACCGGAACGGACATGGCGCGAGCAATCTGGAACGGACGTGTTATAGCGGAAAGCGACAAGACGGAAACGATGGAAGGGGAGGTCTACTTCCCGGAATCCAGCCTAAAACGCGAGTATTTTCGCACCAGTACAACTACTTCCACTAGTCCATCGATCGGACAGGCACGCTATTTGAGCCTGGTAATCGATGGCCAGGACAATCAGGATGCAGCCTGGTATTACCCAGACCCCAAGCCGGCTGCCCGCAAGATCCGCGGCTACGTCGCCTTCTGGCGTGGTGTTGAAGTGGAAAAATAAGCTGCCTGTAAGTTAAGAAGCCAAGTTTTTGTTGCGGATGTGTCGAAGACGCTGCCACCCAAGGTACTCCCTTGCGGCAGCGTTTTTTGCTGCATTTTATGCACACGTGAACAGTTTTCCAGGTCACTGAAAATTCAACTAAATACCCAGGCAGCCTAAAAGTGAATGGTCTAATTTCCCCGTTCCGAAATGCACCACATTATGAGCAAACGCAAAATTCTCCATCATTTTGGCTAAGGAAAAGTCAACCGAACGGGGGTGTTTTCTTCGCAAAATACCGCATTATGATATTTTCAAAATTTATTTATTGCACTGTTTTTAGTGCAAATCATCGAAGGACTTCTGAAACTTGGCAGTCGAGGACATCCATCCCTTGGAACTCTAATACCCGGAAGGGTATTACTCAAATAGTCAACATATAGCATCTTCATAACAGGTGGTTTAGGTACCACACCCTATGACATTCGCGCTTTTTAGGGTTACCCAGGGAATGTTACCTTTGTTGGATGCGACCAATTTTGTACCGTTTTTGACCAGTCAATTTAATTTTCTGAAGAAAATGGTATCCGCAGCATCCATCGACAAGAAAATTTCTCGAGGAAGAACCTGTGGAAATTTTGTTGAATTTCTGTGATAACTTCCGTGGTAACAAACTCCGAGCATTCGGGATTACTAAAAGTTCCTTGCCGGCACGCAGAGAGAGCGGAAAAAACAAAATCTGCGGTCGATCAAAGCATTGGACGAGGAAGTCTTCCCAAACTGCCCAGGAGAGCCCAGTCAAAATGGACCAGTTGCATTCAGCTTTTGCGTTGTTGTTTCGCCTCGTAGTTCGCTGAAGAAGAAGTTGAGTTTTTGCTGACGGGTGTTCGATCAGAGCGGAGAGACGAAAGTGGAAGAATTTATCCCCAAGCAGTTGTCTGCGGAGTTATTTATTGGCCGTCTACGGGGCGGCTCGCAGCCTATTCTGGTTCAGGCCAGCGACGACCAGCTCTATGTCGTGAAATTTCAGGACAATCCGCAGGGGCCGAATGTGCCCTTCAATGAGAGTCTGGGCAGCGCGCTCTATGGGGCCTGCGGCCTGAATGTGCCCTCCTGGGCAGCGATGGAGATCAGCGACAGCTTCCTCGACCGTCATCCAGAATGCTGGTTTTGGACAGAGGATCACTATCATCGCCCCAAAGCGGGCTGGTGTTTCGCGTCCCGTTACCAGGGAATGGGTGAAAGCAAGGTTCTGGAGGTTCTCTCGCGCAGCATGTTCAGCCGCATTCGCGATCGGCAGAACTTCTGGAAGGCATGGTTTCTGGACATCCTCTGCGAGCACTGCGACCATCGCCAGACACTGTTCCTGCGGACTGAAACGGGAGAGCTGGACCCGGTTTTCTTTGACCACGGCCACCTGTTTGGCGGACCCACCGGCGACACCACGCCGAAGGTGTTAGCTTCCAGGTTCCTGGACACCCGAATCTATGTGGATATAAACCTAGAAGGTTGCAATCAGATTGCCCACCTCATAGAATCGCTTCACCAGGAGAAGTTGCACCGCATTGTGGCAAACCTGCCTCAGGAGTGGGTTACGCCGAGTGCGATTGGTCAATTCCACCAACTTCTGATCCGGCTTTCCGACGGATCCCTGATCGCCAACGTCTCGGACTATCTGCGTCACTCCTGTTACCAAATCAGTGGAGAGCTGTCTGAACAACGAAAGTCAGCATATGCCGAACGATATACAGGTTCAATCCTGCCTGCTTGTTTATCGGGCATCCGGTACGCATAGCGATCCTGCGCTGTGCGAAGGCCTTCTGCTGGCTGTTAAGAACCGCGGTCAATTACTGTTCTATGTGCATCGCGCGCTCGATCAACAGATTGCCGACCAGCAGGACCGTACCTATATTAAAGAGTTGATTCCAGATCTTCTGGAACGGGCCCACGAAGAACCTGACGCCGTTTTTACCCAGTTGAACGAACTCTCGACCGGGCCCCTTGTAGCCTGCGACGTTGAAGTAAACGATTATTCCGCAGAGGCTTTGCTCCAGCATTTCCCTGCCCTGATGCCGGTCGACTGATTCCGCAAACTCATCCCTTTCCTGTCTTCTGCCCATTTGGTGCCCCCGGTGCTGCCTTTTTACAATTTCCTGTTGCATACCCTGTTACTATCTAGCCGCAACCACTTTCTTTTCGAAGGATTTACGAAATCCTTATTCTTTTCCCGGTAAAGACGTAATCAGGGTGGAAAATTTCCGCGTCCACCTATGCAAAGGTACACGCGTGACCCCATCTGCCTTCCCAGATCCCGCTCTTGGCCGGAAAGCCATCCGTAAGCGTCTGCTGCTGATCATGCTGATTGGTCTGGCACTGCGCTTGGCTGTCACTCCCTTCAATGAAATTGAAGGGCTGCTGAATCCAGACCATCTGTTTTGCTGGGAACAGGGCAATGTCGCCCGTTCTCTCGTTGCCGGTCATGGCTTTGGCAGCCCGATGGTGAGCGCCCAACCCTCAGCCATCATGCCGCCCGTGTTTCCGTTGATTGTGGCGGCGGCCTTCAAGCTATTCGGCGTGCACACCCCGGCATCCATCTTTGCCGTTCATGCCTTCAACTGTGTGATCTCGGTACTGGCAACCATCCCCGTCTTTTTGTTGGCCAGACGCACCTTCTGTGAGCGAGTCGCCTGGTGGTCGGCGTGGGCCTGGGCCTTCTCGCCTTATGGCATATACTTTGCCGCTGCCTGGGCGTGGTCAACCCACATTCTTCTGCTCTGCCTGTGCTGGCTGATCTATCTGGCTCAGGACCTGGGCGAATCGCCGCGCCTGAAGCTCTGGCTCGGCTTCGGCGTTCTGGCCGGATTCGCAGCCTTGACCGAGCCCTCGGTGCTGCTGACCCTGCCGGTCATGATGGGCATTGCCATGTGGCAGTTGTGGCGGGCTGGCAAGCGCTGGTTTGCACCGGCCCTGGTGGGTTCCCTGGCCGTCTTTGCCGTGCTCACGCCGTGGACAATTCGCAATGCCATGGTCTTCCATCAATTCATTCCCATGCGCGACAGCATGGGGCTGGAAATGTGGATGGGCAACAATGGGTACGATCTGCGCTGGACCACCGACGACCTGCACCCCTTACACGACAAGCAGGAACTGGACGCCTATAACCGCATGGGCGAGCTAGCCTACATGCAGCACAAGGCCGATCAGGCGCACACCTATATCGCGGCGCATCCCGGCTGGTACGCCATCACCTGCCTGCGCCGGGCCATCTACATATGGACCGGCTATTGGAGCTTGCACAAGTCCTACCTGGCGCTGGAGCCAGCCGATCCTGCCAATATTCCTTTTGCCACCGCTCTCTCCTGTCTAGGCATTGCAGGACTGGTGCTTCTGTGGCGTACGCGGCGCGTGGATGCGCTGCGCCTTCTAGGCGTAATGGCAGTACTGCCGGCAATGTACTACTTCGCTCATCCAGAGCCGTACCATCTGCGTCCGCTCGATCCCCTGCTCGGCATGCTGGGCTGCTACGCCGTCTACACCTGGCGTGAGCATGCGGCGGAGAGAGCAGCAGGAACCGACTTGCTTGGCGAAGCAGCGCAACCGTAAGGCCTCGCCGCACTCTATCCTTGTCCCGAGCCCGCGTCCCTGATGCGGGCTCAGGCATTTTATGGGCAAGGGCACGCGACAAAGCGTTACATTTCACGGATGCTATGATGGGCATCGCAAAAGGAGCACACCTTCAACGATGCATCCAATTCTGAAGTCCTTTTCTATTGCCTTGGCCCTTGGCATCGGCGCGCTTGCCGTTGCGGCGCAAACCCCTTCCTTACGCTTTGAGGCGGACACGCAGGTGTTCCGCCTGGATAGCGCCAACGCCACGTATGCTTTTGGCGTGAACCCGCGCGGCGAACTGCAACCGCTCTACTGGGGCGCTCGTCTGGCTGCGAACGATCACTTTCCCAAAGCTGAGCCGGTGAACGAGTGGGCCAGCTTCGATTCCACGCACACTAACACGCCGCAGGAGTTTGCGGGATGGGGTAACGGGCTCTATGTGGAGCCTGCCCTGAAGGTGAGCTTCGCCGACGGCAATCGCGAGCTGGTTCTGCACTACGTGAGTCACAAAGCTGTAGCCAATGGCTTCGATGTGGAGATGAAGGATGTAGCCAAGCCGATCGTGGTTCATCTGCATTACACCATCGACGCAGCCACCGGCATCGTGGGCCGGTCAGCAACCATTGAGAACCGGGGAAAAGAGTCTGTAACCGTGGAGCAGGCAGCGGCGGCCTCTTGGATGCTGCCTCCCAGCCATTACACGCTTAGCTATTTGACCGGCCGCTGGGCGGGCGAATGGACGTTGACGCAGGAGCCGCTGCGTCCTGGCGAACGCGTTCTCGAAAGCCGTCGTGGCTCCACCGGTCATCAGGCCAATCCCTGGTTCGCTCTGGCCGCAGGAGAGGCGCGCGAAGATGCCGGCGAGGTCTGGTTTGGCGCGTTGGCCTGGAGCGGCTCGTGGCGCATGGTTGTGGAGCAGGACCAGGTGGACGCGGTGCGTGTGACCGCGGGCTTCAACCCCTTCGACTTTGGCTATGTTCTGCATGCGGGCGACAAGCTGGAGACGCCGGTCTTCTATGGCGGCTACTCGAAGGAAGGCATGGGAGGCGCCTCGCGCCTGCTGCATCGCTTTGAGTTGGACAGTGTGCTGCCCCGCACGGCTGGGCTTCCGGCGAACGCCCGGCCCAAGCCCCGTCCGGTGATCTACAACTCCTGGGAAGCAACCGAATTTCGCGTAAGCGAGGCTGGCCAGATGGCTCTGGCGGAGAAAGCCGCGGCCTTGGGCGTGGATCGCTTTGTGATGGACGATGGATGGTTCGGCCAGCGCAAGGACGATCATGCGGGGCTGGGCGACTGGTATGTGAACAAGGAGAAGTTCCCCCATGGATTGAAGCCGCTGATCGACAAGGTGCACGCGCTGGGCATGGATTTTGGCCTGTGGGTGGAACCAGAGATGGTCAATCCAGATTCCGATCTGTACCGCGCGCATCCGGACTGGGTGCTGAATTTTCCAGGGCGTGAGCGCATTGAATCGCGCAACCAGCTTGTACTGAATCTGGCCCGGCCCGATGTGCGCGCCTACGTGATGGGATTTCTGGACAAGATCCTCACGGAGAACGATATTGCCTTTTTGAAGTGGGACTATAACCGCAACTGGAGCGAACCCGGATGGGATCAGTTGCCGGCAGCCGAACAGAAGCGCGTGTACGTGGACTACGTGCACAACCTCTACGCGATTCTTGCCGAACTCCGGCAGAAGCATCCACAGGTGGAGATTGAATCCTGCTCCGGCGGCGGCGGACGCGTGGATCTTGGCATTCTGCGCCTCACGGATGAGGCATGGATCAGCGATAACACCGACCCCTACGACCGGCTGATTCAACAGTACGGCTTCAGCTTTGCCTACGCGCCGCAAGTAATGGTGGCCTGGGTGACCGACTCGCCCCATTGGGAAAACAAGCGGACCACCTCACTGGCTTATCGCATGCTCAGCTCCATGGAAGGCGCGCTCGGCATTGGCACCAACATCAACAAGTGGGGGCCAGAGGACATGGCTACCGCCAAGCGGCTGATCGCAGCCTATAAGCAGGTGCGGCCCACCATCGCTCAAGGCGGGCTCTATCGGCTGATTGCGCCCACTGACGGCAGCGCTTTCTCCGCCACCGAAAATGTGAAAGACGACAAGAGCCAAGCTGTAGTGTTTGCCTTTATCCACTCAACCACCGAAGGACATCCGTATCCGGTATTGAAGCTCAAAGGCCTTGATCCCACGGCGGATTACGCGTTGACGGCAATTGAAGGCAAAGCCGCCAAAGCCACGCCCGCCGTGGCCAGCGGAGCCTGGTGGATGAACCACGGACTCGATCTTGGACCGGATTTCCGTGGAGACTTTCAGGCTGCGGCCTTCCGCCTGGACAAGAAGTAACGCACAACAAGCCACAAACAGCGAAGCAACAAACAACGCGGGACTTTCCTGATGGAAAGTCCCGCGTTATTGCGCAGTACCTTTACTTCCCAGAAGCAGCAGCTTCCGCCAGCTTCTGCAGCGGCGCTAGGATGACGAAGTCCACCAGTTCCTGCGGAGCAACCGCATCGTGCAAGGTGGCCTTCTGCGCATCCAGCCAACCGACTGCGGGAGTTGTCTTGCTGCCAAGCGCCTTGAGAGACTCAAGCCCCATGGTTGCCAGTTTGGGCCAGGCCGCAATGTGGGCATGCGCTTCAGCTAACACAGGCGAACCCGCTTCCAGCGTTTCTACCTCGGGTGCAGCATCCAGCCAGGACTGAAAGAGAGAGCGCAACTGCTCGCGCGCCGTTGCATCGCCGGCCAGTGCGGCATCCACCAGCGCAGGCAGCTCATGGCGCAAGGCGGGATCAGGCCGGGTTGCATCCACCAGGCGATTGAGAACCGTCCGCGTGTTGGTGTGTTGCTGGTGCGAGCGAACGCCGAAATCCACGGGCTGCAGTGTAGAGATAAAAACCTCCAGCGAGTGAATCTTGCTGGAGCCTGTGAGCAACCGTTGCATGCGCACAGGACCGGAGAGATGCATCAGGCCTTCGTATTCAAGACGCAACGTTTCGCTCTGCAGGCGGCGATACATATCCGCCACATCGCGGTCCTCAGCAGGAGACCAGAGCCGCTCGGCAACCACTGCGGCGCGGGGCCAGATGCGGGAATCGATGGTGGCGGCATTCACGTGCTCGGCCCACATACAGGCTTCGCCACCAAGCACCAGCTTCTGCTGCTCTGCTGCAAGGCCCGAGTCCGGCGGAATCGGATCGGCCAGGAAGATCTCCGCTGCCGAGCGCATGTGATCAAGATAGAACGGCTGAGAAAGGAAGACGCGGTGCCCCTGTTTGGCTGCGTCAATCAGGAACTGAATACCATGCCAGTTCTGGATGACCGCCTCAGGCGGCAATCCCGGACTCAGAATTTCATCCCAGCCCACCATCTGCTTATGGTGCGCGGCAAGAATCTTCACCACGCGTTGACTGAAATAGGTTTGCAGCTCTTCAGTGGTTTTGAAGCCATGCTCGGTCATGAAGAACCGTATATCAGGATTCGCGCGCCACTCCTTGCCGTTGCTCTCGTCGCCACCCGCATGCAGATAAGGATCGGGGAACAATGCACCCATCTCCGCAAAGAACTTGTCGAGAAACTCGTAGGTGGATTCGCGGGAGGGATCGAGCGCATCGTCACTGATGCCGAAGTTAGGATCGAGCACGTACGGCCCTTGCGCGCTGCCCAGTTCCGGATACCCCACAAGCCAGCTCTGCGTGTGCCCCGGCACATCGAACTCCGGCACCACGCGGATGCCACGCGCCGACGCGTAGGCGATCACCTCGCGCACCTGTTCTTGCGTGTAGAACTCCCCATTCGAGCCCATCTGATGAAGCTTGGGATAGACCTTGCTCTCGATGCGGAAGCCCTGATCCTCGCTCAGGTGCCAGTGAAGGACGTTGAGCTTGACCGAAGCCATGGCATCGAGCGTGCGCAGAATAACCGGCACCGGCATGAAGTGGCGGCCGGAGTCGATCATCAAGCCGCGCCAGGGAAAGCGCGGAGCGTCTTCAATGTGTGCCGCGGGAATTGCGTAGCCGGAGCCGGAGACGGCTACAAGCTGAAGCAATGTTTCCATGCCGCGCAGTGCGCCGATGTCGGTCTTGGCGAAGAGCGTGGCGTGCGTGGCATCCACGTCGAGAGTGTAGCTCTCTTCCATATTGGGCTGCGGCACGGTCTCCGGTGTGCTGGTAACCGGCACGGAGATGGTAAGCGTAGCCGCACCGGAAACAGGCGCCTTAGCCAACTGGATACCAGTGCGAAGCTCCATGCGCCCAATGAGGCGCTGAGCCGCCTGGCTGAGACGCGCGCCGTTGTTTGCGCCCAGCGTATAGCTGAAGGCGGGACTCAAGAACAGTGCACCAGGCTGCGGCACCACTTTGGCAGGCAGCGGCATGAGGGTCCGCAACGAGTCGTTGGATGCGATTTGCGCTCCTGCTGAAGCGCTCAGGCAAAGGACTGTGCAACCAAGAGCAAATCGAGAAACAAGGCAACGGAAAACGTCCATGTTTTTTCTCCGGGAAAGCAGTTGCCCGCAGCAAGCCCATCGCTGAGGGCCGAAGGGATTGGATCATGCGTTTGCATGCACGCGAAGACGTCCGGCACGTGACATCTGCATTGTACGGCGCGCCCCTTCGCCGCGCCCTTTCGCAGGTCTACGCAGCGCGCCGTTCCTTGTGCTTGGCTGTGGCCTTCAAGGCCTTCGCCGCAAGGTTATTTCCGCACGGCCACCTTGCCGTCCAGCATGGGCGCGGCGCGACCCGTGAGAGCACGGCCCGGAGCCCCCTCGAGATCGAAGACAAACACGTCGTTCGCGCCCTTGCGCAGCCATGGTCCCGGAAGATAGAGAGCCTTTTGCGGACCAATGGACCAGATGCGGCCGAGGGCGTGACCGTTGACCCAGACCATGCCTTTCGTGAAGGCGCTGGTATCCAGGAAGGTGTCTGCCGGTTCCGTAACCTCCAGCGTGCCGCGATAGAAACACGGGCCGCTGCAGGACGCGGAGGTGAAGGACAACTTCTCCGGCGCGTTCATGGGCAACGAAAAAATCTGCCATCCCAGAAGCGTCTTACCGCCGAGCATCACCTGCTTGGTAATGCCCTTCCGTTCGCCACGCAGTTGGATGGAGAAGTTGATGCGGCCGGTGTTCTCAACGAGGATATCGAGCGTGGCGCCCGCGGCCAGATCCACGGCAAGCGGATTCTGCCCAAAGCGACGATCGAGGGTGCCGATGAGCTGACCGTTGGCGTAGATGGTCGCGTAGTCGTGCAGTTCGTCGAGCAGCAGATCGCCCTTGGCCGCCTCGGCAACCGTGGTGCGATAGAGGATGTAGCCATAGGCCTGATCGAGATCCTCCATCGTCTTCACCTGTTGGCTGGCAACGGGCTGGGGCAGGCTCTGCCAGAGCGATGCCGACTGCCGGAGCGCCGTGGGCGCAAGGGTCATGGTGGCGGCAGACGCAGGCACGGCGGGTGGCTCAACACCGCTGGCCTTGGCGATGACCTCGCGGAAGAGTTTGTACTTGAGCGTGGGGCGTCCACTTTCATCCAGCGGAGCGTCGTAGTCGTAGCTGGTCACATCCGGCTGGTATTGCCCCTTGTCCCAATTGGCTCCATTCATCCAGCCAAAGCTGGTGCCGCCGTGGAACATGTAAATGGAAATGGAGAAACCCTGGGAGAGAATCCAGGCCAGCTCGTCGGCCTGCTTCTGCGCGCTCGTGGTGTGATGCGTGTCGCCCCAGTGATCGAACCACCCGGCCCAGTATTCGCCATTCATGTAGGGCCCTTGCGAACGGAACTTCTGCAGCTTGGGGAAGTCGGCCTTGGCGTCGCCGGGACCGAAGTTGATCACGGCAGGCAGATCGGGCAGAGTGCCTTTGGCCAGCATGTCCGCGCCGTCCGCGGTATACAGCAGGCTCTTGCCGAAGCCCGCATCCACAAGCGACTGGCGGACCTGTTCCATATAGACATGATCGTCGCCAAAGGAACCGTACTCATTCTCTACCTGCACCGCGAGAATGGGACCTCCGTTGCTATATTGCAGCGGAGCCAATTCCTGCCCCAGCCGCTTGATCCAGCGGCGTGCAGGCTCCATAAACTTGGGATCCTGAGAACGGACAACGGTGGAAGGGTCCTTGAATAGCCATGCCGGATAGCCACCAAACTCCCACTCGGCGCAGACGAACGGCCCGGGGCGAAGGATGACGTAAAGCCCTTCCTGCTGCGCTTCGCGGACGAACTCAGCCACATCGCGCTGCCCGCTGAAATCGAAGACGCCGGGTGTCTGCTCGTGCTCGTTCCAGAAGACGTAGGCCGTAACGGCATTCAGCCCCATGGCGCGCGCCATCTTCAAACGGTCATGCCAGTAGGCGCGGGGAATGCGCGGATAGTGCATTTCCCCACTGATGATGCGGAAGGGCTTGCCCTCAAGGGTGAACTGGCCGTTTTCAGCGCGCAGACCCGTGCGGGCAACCTGCGCAGAAATCGCGAACGCACACAACAGAGAGAGCACCAGAGCAAGGGAGAACGTACGGAAGATTTTCATGGGATTCGACAGCCCGGCGAACGGGCAAAACTCCTCTCGGCAAAATGCGACCGCAGGGAGGAACAGCGGACGCTCAAGAAAATGGCATTCAGGACATCTTAGAGCATGCTCCGCGCCTCTGGCTCGCAACGCGAAAAAGCCCTGGGCCTGCACGCGGATCTGCTTGAAGAACCAGATTGCATCCGCAACAAATTACGCCGCTTCCCTCCCCTTTCAAATCAGCGATATGGTAAGCTGCCTGCACCATGCTGAACGAACAGGATCCCATCACAGGAATTACCGGAGACGTGTCCTCGCAGCCGGTGCCGCAATTTGCCACTGCGGAGTATGCAGGCGCCAGCAGCGAAGAACGATGCCGCATCTGTGGCGCGGCGATTGCGAACGAATACTTTCGCGTGAACAACCAGATGGCTTGCGGCAAGTGCGCCGGCGAGGCACGCGAGGGCCAGCCAACCGATAGCCATGCGGCGTATCTGCGAGCACTGGCACTGGGCGCAGGCGCATCGTTGCTGGGTTTGATCGTCTACTCTACCTTCGCCATAACCACCGGATGGACGATTGGCTATCTGGCACTGGCAGTGGGATGGCTGGTGGCCAAGGCCATGATGAAGGCGTCGAACGGCGTGGGCGGACGGCGCTATCAGATAGCCGCCGTGCTGCTGACCTATGCGGCCATCTCGGTCTCGTCGGTGCCGGTCGCAATTGCAACTCAAGTCAAGCAGGTCTCGGAGAAGAACCAGCAAATCCGCACACAAACCGCGCCAGGCAATACCAAGAGTGAGGACACAGCAGCCAACGGTGCCGATGCCAAGAAAAACGATCAGAGCCTAGCGGGCGCGCTGGGCGCGTTGCTCGTCATCGGACTTGCCTCGCCGTTTCTGGAACTGGCCAACCCGGGCTCGGGCGTAATCGGACTATTTATTCTATTTCTGGGCCTGAGCATTGCTTTTCGGATGACGGCGGCCAAGCCCTTGGATGTGGATGGCCCCTATAGCATCACGGTCTAGGAGCCTGTTCACACGACCAGAATGGAAACGGGGAAGATTTGAGCACTGGGGAAACATCACCTCCACGACAGTGTCCTAGCTGCCAGGCGGAACTCAATTTTGGCGATCTGGCCTGTGGGGTGTGCCACGCGCTGGTGTATGCCTCCGAGCTGGAGGCGCTGGCGCAGCACGCGCAGTATTGCGAGCAAAAGGGCGACTTGACCGGCGCGCACGAAGCCTGGAGCCGCGCACTCACACGGCTGCCTGCCGAGGCCACACAGGCCGAGTGGGTGCGCAATCATCTGCTGGAGTTGAACACGGCCAAGACCGAAGCCGCTGAGCAGCAGGCTACGCAAAAGAACAAATGGGCCAAGCGACTTGGCCCCCTGGCGCCGCTGGCGCTGGTGTTGATCAAAGGCAAGACGTTGCTGCTGGCGCTGCTCAAACTGAAGTTTCTGTTCAGCTTCATTTCCTTCTTCGGACTCTACGCGGTGCTGTGGGGCTGGCGCTTCGGGCTGGGATTTGCTGTGTGCCTGCTGCTCCATGAGATGGGCCACTACGTGGATATCAAGCGGCGCGGACTGCCGGCGGAGATGCCGGTCTTTCTGCCCGGGCTGGGCGCCTATGTGCAGTGGAGCGCACTGGGCGTAACACAGCGGCAGATGGCGCAGGTGAGTCTGGCTGGTCCACTGGCCGGATGGATTGCCGCGGCTTGCTGCACGCTCGTCTACTTCCACACCAGCAATCCACTCTGGGCGGCGCTGGCGCGCACCGGTGCATTCCTGAACGTGCTGAACCTGATCCCGGTATGGATGCTGGACGGCGCCAAGGCCGTGGACGCCATGGGAAAGCCTGAACGCGCAGCCCTGCTGGCCGCCAGTATCGCCGCCTTTGCCTGGGTGCACGAAGGAGTGTTCCTGTTTGTAGGCGCGGGCGTGGCGTGGCGACTGTTCAAGCGTGACCAGCCCGAACACGAGGACTGGGGCACGTGGCTTTACTTTGTCGCGCTGCTTGTGGCGCTGGCCGCAGTCCTGCATGCCGTGCCGCAGCCACTCGTCGACGGAGCAGTGCGGTAGAGGAAACAGTGCCATAGAAGCATCCGGTGAATACGCCTGGCACACAGCCGGACGCTTCCATTGCGGATTGAACTCGCGTGCCGTTCTACCAGGGCAACGGCTTGCCCAAGTGGAAGAAGCCGCCGGTGGGGCCATCGTCGCCGAGCAGAGCAAGCTCCACGCTGGTCTTGGCCCCGTCCACGATTTCCATCATGGCGTCGGAGCCGCCCATGTCCGTCTTGACCCAGCCGGGATGCGCGGAGTTCACCTTGATCTTGGTATCGCGCAGCTCATAGGCAAGGTGGATGGTGTAGGCATTCACCGCGGTCTTCGAGGCATCGTAGGCAAACGACTTGGAATCGTAGATGGGCGAGCCGGGCGTAGCGTGCAACTGAAGCGAGCCGAGAATGCTGGCCAGATTGACGATGCGCCCCGCAGCGCTCTTGCGGATGAGCGGCAACAACGTCTTGGTGAGCGCCACCAGCGAGAAGAAATTGGTCTCGAAGACGCGGCGCAGCAGATCCATGGGCACATCGGCGGCGTTGTGCTCCGGCCCCTCGCCGGGAAAGCTGCCCCCGGCAATGCCCGCGTTGTTCACAAGGATGTCGAGCTTGCCGTGGTGCGAGTTCAGAAAGCCGTAGACCGCCGCGTGACTGGCAGGGTTGGTCACGTCCAGTTCCACAATGCTGGCCTTCACACCATCGGCAGCCAGTTGCGCAAGCGCCAGCTTGCCCTGCTCCGGCGAGCGAACGCCAAGGTAGGTATGCACGCCGGCCAGACAAAGTTGCTTCGCGGTTTCAAGGCCAATCCCACGATTGGCGCCGGTAACGAGAGCGATTTTCTGTGACATGGGAACCTCACGGTAGGGACTAGGTGCTAGTTGCTAGGTGCTGGGGACTAAGGGACAGAGGACGAATGACGCGTGCGGGCTTGGTTGCGCAAGATACGCACGTCCAGAATGGCTCAGCACCAGCGTAGCGCAGAACGCGGGAAAGGCGCCAGACCGCCCTGTGCGCCTGGGCCCACCTGGCGCACAAAAAATCCTTGCAGACAACATACGGCAGAAACTGCACGCAGCCTCTGCCGCAGACTTATTTATGCAAAGGCTTGCTCATGGGGACTACCTGCACGGTGACATCGCGGATCTCGGAAAGAAAGCGATTCAGAACCGAGCCACGCAACAGAATATCCCAGCGCGAACGGGCCGACTGGCCAAAGACGACGTGGGAGATGCTTTCCTGTTGCGCAAAGCGGATCAGCGCACCGGAGACATCGGAGTCCGTCAGCAGGACCACCTTGGCGCCCAGATCGCGCGCCATGCGCTGATACTCTTCCAGGCGCAAATGCGCCTCGGGATCGTTGTGACCCTTGTCATTGGGCTTGCTCACATAGATGGCATACCAGTTGGTGGCCAAACGGCCGGCAACGCGCGCGCCCACACGCAGCAAGCGCTCCGTGCCCGGACGCGTGGAAAGGCAGACCATAACCTTCTCGGGAATGGGAGCCTGTTCCAACCCCTGAATGCGGCGATACTCGGCAGCGCGGTTTGAAACCTGTTCCGCCGTGGTGCGCAGCGCCAGTTCGCGTAGCATGCTCAGGTTGCCCTTGCGGAAGAAGTTGGCCAGCGATTGCTCCACCTTTTCCTGCGCGTAGACTTTGCCCTGCTTGAGGCGCGAACGAAGTTCCTCAACGGTGACATCCACGTTGACCACTTCATCGGCGCGCTTGAAGAAACTGTCCGGAACGGTTTCGCGGATGGTGGTATCGGCCGAGCGGTTGACGGCGTCGTTCAGGGTCTCCAGATGCTGAATGTTCACCGCGGTCATCACGTTGATGCCGTGACTCACCAGCTCCAGCACATCCTCATAGCGCTTGCGGTTGCGGCAACCGGGAACGTTGGTATGCGCCAGCTCGTCCACCAGCACGGTATGCGGATGGCGAGCGATGATCGCATCCAGATCCATCTCCTTGAGGTTGACGCCGCGATAAGGAATGACACGCTGCGGAATCACTTCAAGGTCGCGGATGCGCGCCTCGGTCTCTTTCCGGCCATGGGTCTCCACCAGACCAATGACAACGTCGATGCCCTGCTGATGCAGCATGACATAGGCATCGTTGAGCATGTGATAGGTTTTGCCCACACCCGGCGCCGCGCCAATATAAACGCGGAGCTTCGCCTCTTCCGGCTTTTTGTCCAGAACGATCTCAGGCATCTCTCAGCCCACCTCGACGGGGTGATTGGTTTGTTCCGCAACAGCAACCGGAAGGGTGAAACGGAAGGTGCTTCCGTGGCCAAGCCGGCTTTCCACGGCAACCTGTCCACCAAGAGACTCAACCAGACGACGGACCAGGGCCAGACCAAGTCCGGAACCTTTTTCGGAAAACGACGAAAAGCGGTCGAAGATGGAGGCTAGGCGCTCGGCTTCAATGCCCCGGCCGGTGTCGCGCACGGTGAACTGCACAAAGTCCTTGATCTCTTCGGCCGCGAGCAGGATCTCGCCATCTTGCGGTGTATAGCGAATGGCGTTGGACACCAGATTGTCGAGAATGGAGCGCAGGGCGCGGCGATCGGTGTTGACCGCAGCCAGATCGGCGTAGGCCTGCACTTCCATGCGGATATGTTTTTCCGCAGCCTCATCGTAATAACGGTCCCGCACATTGGTGAGCGCTTTCAGCGGGCGGATGCGCACAAACTGGAACTCGCGCTTGCCGCTGTCGAGCTCAGCCACCCCGATCAGGTCGGCCATCAGATCGTCCAGCTTCTCCGCTTCGGTGGAGCAAGCGGTAACCAGTTCGGCCTGCAGAGGCTTGAGATCTCCGGAAAAGCCCTGGCTGATGGCCCAGAGACCGCGGCGCAGCAGAAGCAGCGGATCGCGCAGCTTGCGGCTGGCCACAGAGATGAACTGCGATTTGAAGCGGTCGATATCCTGCAGGCTGGTGACGTCTTCCAGCGTTGTTACAGCGCCCATCAAGCGGTTTTCCGCATCGCGCATGGGCGTGGTGCGTAGCCGGTAACTGCGTTGCTTGCTGCCGATGCGCATGGGCAGCAGCGCGGTCTCATCTTCCGCGGCCACGGCGGTCTGCATGGAAACAGCGGCGCGGATGGCAGTGAGAATCTTTTCGCCACCCTGGGTGGTAGTGAGCGCCATACGGTCGGTGGCGGCCTCGCCCAGCAGATCAGAAGCAGCCTGATTCACCTTGAGCACCTGACCACGGCCATCGGTAACGATGATGGGCTCAAAGATGGACTGCAACACTGCGTCGGAAAGCTGAAACTCCATCTGCTTGCGCCCGGCTTCAGAGTCACGGAGTTCGCGCAACCGGACAGCGATGCGGCCCAGTTCAGCGGCTAAGGTGCCAAAATCATCGCGGCTGGCCCATTCAATGTGATGTTCCAGGTTGCCTTGTGCAATGCGATGGGCATCACGCGCAAGCTGCCGGATCGGCTGGAGAACAAAGTAGACGGTAGCTATCTCCACCAGCAGCGCCAGAACCACGAACCCACAGGCCAATCGGAGCTGCCCGGCCGCGGCCAGCGAGTGATGCGCAACCGCCACCAGCCCCAGCGTGAGACAGCCCAGCAAACTGCATCCTGCCAGAAGCCGCTGTTTCAAGTTCAACATCGCTTGCTCTCCATGCCGCTGGACCGTCTCCAGCCTTGCTCTTCGTCGCACCGCTTCTTGCAGAGCAATCCGTCCAGCCAGGGCGACCAGCTTTCTGCAGCCGTTGCTTCACTGCAGAAATCAGCGCAACCAATCCATTTTCATGTAAATTGGCCGGCGATGCAAAGTCTCAGAGCAGAACGGTGCAGAAGCCGATCAGGAATCGCTAAGGAATCTCGCATACTGAGAGAACCTGATTCCTCCAGGGACAGCGCAACCCTGCCGGAGCCGGATTTGAGACCAGCACCCAGGTGACTCCCAGGGTGGAGTGGAGCCGCTCGAAGTCAGCGAGCTGGAAGTTTTTCCAGCCCTCGGCAGCCTCGCTCTGGCGCAGCCACTGCTGCCCTAGCTCCGGCACTTTGGTCACAACGGATGTGTCCTTGATGCCGTCGGCCAGCCGTGAGCGCTCTGCCAGGGCGCGGAAGCCATGATAATCCTCGCCTGGCGCGGCCAGATAACGGGGATCGAGGGCAAAGTAGGCATCTTGCGGGGTGTTTTGGCGAATCCACGCAAAGGCCTGCAGCCACGGATTCTCCGTACCGGCCCCAGGAAGCTCCAGGTGGGCCGAATGGGAGAAGAGATCGCGCTGGGCAAAGAACATGCCGCCATTGGCCGCCAGTAAAACCAGAGCCCACAGCCAGTAGCGACGTTGGAGCAGATGCTGCGCCGCCAGGGCACCCCCCACCAGCACCAGGAAGATATACACCAGATGCAGATAGCGCATGGGTTCCAAGGCGGAAAGCCCGATCAGGTCGGGTGGCCCCAGGATGGCCATGGCAAAGAGCTGATGAAAGACGCCATACCAGAAAACCGCCAACGCGAGGCGCTCCAGCTTGACCAGCTTTTGGCGACGCGCCAGCTTAATGCAGAACCAGAACAGAACCAGCGGTGCAATAGCGCCCAGCCACTCGTACCACTCCCACTCAAACAGGCGGAACCAGTGACGGCTGCCAATGGCCTTGAGCCAGATGGGCGACGGAGCCTGCAGCATCCAGCCAAAGGGAATGGCCAGCACAACGCCGGCTGCAGAGCCCGCTTTGCTGCGCCGGAAAAGACCCGCCACGCGCGCGCAGGCTTCCGGAGAATAGGAGACTGCCAGAAAAACGCAGAACGAAGCCCCCAGGGCTCCCATGAGCGGATGCAGCAGAAAGGCGACCGCCAGCAGCGGAATCCCAAACCAGCGCCGGCCCGCCAGAATCAGAACCGCCGCAAACAGAATCAGGGCCGAAGCCATGCAGCGCGGATGCAGATACTGATCGGCAATGTAAAGAGCGGTCCCGGCAACAGGCAGCGTCAACAGCGCTGAGAGCATCGCCAGGCCGCCCAGTCTGGCCCTGTTTTCAGGAAAGATCTGGACCAGAATGAGCCAGGCGCCGTAAAGCAGCGCGAAGATGGAGAGCCATTGCCAAAGCAGCTCCGCCCCGGCCACGCTCATTCCCGTGTGTGAAATGAATTGCGCCATCCATCCGTCGAAGACAGTAGTTTTCATCTGCAAATGGAAGAAGGGCGCGTCGTGGGGGTACAGGGACGGATTCAGATCCGCCTTGACTGAAGTCAGATAGATCTCGTCGTCCTCGGCGCCCGGATGGTAGCCCATGGTGAGGAAGCCGGTGAAGGTAAAGACGATAACCGCGATGATGCCAAAAAGGAGGTTGCGCTGAGTCCCCATATGCCCCGTATACTCGATGCAAGTATGTCGATTGCAACAATGGATACATCCTACAAACCGCAGGAGTGCGCGGCAACAGACTTTGTCCATGTGGACCGTCTCCCGTCCCGCGGTAACGAAAAACTAGCCCTCGCTATTCCCACGCTCCGCGAAGCTGAAAACCTGCCGATTCTTCTCGGACGTGCCCGCAGGGCGCTGGATCCATTGGGGATCGACTATGAAATTCTGGTCGTGGACGATGACAGCCGCGACGGCACCGAAGAACTGGTGCTGGGCATAGCCGAAACCGATCCCCGCGTGCATCTGTTGGTCCGCAAGGGCGAACGCGGCCTGTCGGGAGCCATTTTGGATGGCTGGCGGCACACCGACGCGTCAATTCTGGGCGTTATGGACGCCGATCTGCAGCATCCGCCGGAACTGCTGCCCAAGTTGGTAGCTTCCATCCAGACCGGCAAGGATCTGGCCATTGGCAGCCGCTACACCGAGGGAGGCGACACCGGCGAGTGGAACATTATCCGCCGCCTGCTGTCAGCCGCCGCCGTTTGGGTGACCCTGCCCATCCAGCACCGGGGCCTGCGTGCGCATGATCCCATGACCGGCTTCTTTCTGGTCCGACGCGAAAGCGTGGAAGAGATCGACTTTCAGAAGTCCGGCTTCAAGCTGCTGCTGGAGGTTCTGGTGCGCGCCCGTTTGCGCTCCATCGAAGAGGTGCCGTTTGCCTTTGGCCTGCGCTCGCGCGGAGCCAGCAAGGCCAACAGCAAGGTGGCGCTGCATTATGCCAAACTGCTCTTCCGGCTTTATAAGATCCGTATGGGACTGGCCAAAAACTAGCTCGCCAACTTGCAAGCAAAAACAGAGGCGCGGCTCATTGCCGCGCCTTTTGCATTTCCCTGCCCTGCAAAATGAAAGCTACATGGCAGGCAGCAGCGAACGCAGCAGCAGGAATCCCGCCACGCCGGCAAAGAAGATCAGCGCCATGCGGATGCCGGGCTCCTGATTGACCTCGGGCACCAGATCGCTCGCGCCCACATAGAGCGCCACGCCAGCGGAGATCGGCAGGCCGTAGGGCAGCAGCGCTGGAGCCAGCTCAATCACAGCCACCCCACCCAGCGTCGCAGCAGCCAGCGTCACGGCTGAGTAGAACGCCATTGACCGGCTACGTCCGCTGGCCAGCATCACCGAAGCCATGGTGAACCCCTCCGGCATTTTGTGCAGGAAGATGGCCAGGAAGATCACCCATCCCAGCCAATCACTCACCACAAAACCGGAGCCAATGGCCACGCCATCGAACAAGGCATGCACGCTCAGGCCCACCAGCACGCTGGTGCCTGTACGCCGCGAGACAAATTCCTCGTGATGCGTCTCTTCGCCATAGTGAAAGTGCGCATTGATGGTGTGCTCCAGCAAATGCACAATGCAGTAGCCGGCCATGATGAGCACCGGACCGAGCCGGGGACTCATGCGCAGACTCTCCGGCGTCATCTCCACCAAAGCGGTAGCCATCAAAAAACCTGCGCCAAGAGCGACAAAATAACGCAGATGCCGTTCCAGGCCCCGGGCACGGACCAGCAGCATGCCGCCAGCGATATCTGCCAGTGCTGCAATAGCGCCGAGAATAAGCGAGAGCCTGAGCATTTCTTTCTTTCCTGATTGCGTTGAACTGCGCTAGGGTTTTACCTCAGCTCTCAAGTGCAAGATCTGGGAGTTGTCTCTTCCAAACTAAGATGCAGCAGCGCCCACCGAACCACGGCCACCGCGCAGGAGCAGCCATGCGTTGACCTGCCGCATTCCAGACGGAGAAAGCAGACGGCCTTCCGCCAGGATGGCCATATTCCTTCTACTTCAAAGTCTACCCGCTGTGGCGGATATGCATCACGTCGCCATCCTGGACCACATATTCCTTGCCTTCCAGGCGCAACGTACCTTTGGCCCGTGCGGCAGACTCCGAACCAGCCTCCAGCAGCGCGTCCCAGCGAATAGTTTCCGCACGGATGAAGTGATGCTGCAGATCGGAGTGGATAGCGCCAGCGCCTTCAGGAGCCTTTGATCCCACAGGAATGGTCCATGCGCGGCACTCATCTTCACCGGCGGTAAAGAAGCTGATCAGGCCGAGCAGTTCGTAGCTTTTGCGAATCAACCGCGTCAGAGCGCTGTCATAGAGGCCATAGCTGGCAAGAAACTCGGCTGCTTCGTCCTCTTCCATCTCAGCCAGTTCCGCCTCAACCTTGCCGCAGATCGCAGTGGCCGCGGCATTCGGCCGCGCGGCTATCTCTTCCAGTCCGAACTTCTTCACAGCGGCTTGCAGATCGTCGCCCAGCGTGGTGCTCTCGCCAATGTTCAGCACATAGAGAATAGGCTTCTGCGACAGGAACATGAAACCCCTGATCAGCTTCTTCTCTTCGGGCGTCATCTCCAGCTCGCGCAGCGGCTTTTCCTGCTCAATGCACGCCTTGGAACGCTTCAGCAGATCGAACTCGCGCTCCAGCTCAGCCGAGCGCATCTTCTTCAAATCCTTTTCGACCCGCTCCAGGCGCTTCTCGATCTGGCCCAGGTCGCTGAGCATCAGATCGAACTCGACATTCCCGATGTCGCGCCGCGGATCGATGGGGCCAACGTGCGGGATGGAGTCGTCTTCAAAGGCGCGCAACACGTGGATGAGCGCGTCCACGTTGCGCAGGCTGGTCAGGAAAGCGGTCTCCTTGAGGGCTTCCTGGCCAATGGCGGCAACGTCGACATAGTCCACGGTGGCGTAGGTGGTCTTTTTCGGGGAGTAAAGCTCGGCCAGCTTATCGAGGCGTTGATCCTGCACGCGCGCCACGCCAATATGAGCCTCGCGCGGATTCGAGTAGCCATGCTCGTCGAGCTTTGCTTTGGTCGTGATCTTGAACAGCGACGTTTTGCCCACCTGAGGCAGGCCGATAATGCCAGTCTTCATGGGATTTCCAACCCTGCTGCGCCCATCTACAGGGGATTCAGCGCTCGTGGGCCTCTTCGATGATACAGGAACTTGGCCAGCGGGAGCAGAACGCGGGACGGAGACGCCATGCCTCCTCCCGGCCCATGGCCTTCATGAGCAAGGAGTAGACGGCAAAACCTCGATCGGGGATTCCCGGTTCTCTACTGAGAGCGCGCGGCCTCGGAATAAGCCAGCAAAACGATGGTGGCAAGACCGGCCAACAGCACCACACCTTCCACCTTGGTGCTGAACTTATGCAGTTGGTTGAAGTGCACGCGGGCCGGATGCGTCTCCGCAACCTGATCGATGGCGCCACCGGCGGCAATGCGGTCCTGGTCCATGGCCGGGATAATGACGAACTGCGAATAAGCTGTGCAGGCCAGCATCACAACCAGCAGAGCGATGGATGCCAGCAACACACGGGAGCGGGCAAATCCCCACGCAGGCCCCACGGCCAACACAGCCACCGCAACAACGCCAGCCGTTATACCCACCCAATGCAGAGTGCGCAGCAAACTGCCGACGATGGCTCCTGCCGTATGCGTGTTGGGCGCGAGAATTCGGAAAGTGGTGGCAGCAACAACGGGGAAGAAAATCTCTGCTCCTACCCAGACAACCAGGGCCAGCGAGAGAAGGCTGCGAAGAAGTGTTCTCATGCCGGAAGAATAGCAGGAAGGCGGGGGAGGTGCAGGTGCTAGGTGCTAGGTGCCAGGTGCAGGTGCAGGTGCAGGTGCTAGGTGTGAGGTGCTAGGGACAGCGGCTAGGGGCTCGACGCACAACGGCCGCGGGAAGAATCCCACGGCCGCTGTCAGAATGCGTTGAAGAGCTGACTCAGTAGCGCACGATGGGGCTGTTGGCGCTGGGGCGACCGATCAGCCGCTCAATCCGCTGCTGGATGGGTGGATGGGTGGAGAACAGGCTGGCCAGCGATACGCCCGAAATCAGCGGCGCAATGATGAACATGTGCGCGGAGCTGGACGAGGACACCAGCGGAACGCGCTGGCTGACGCCGGAGATCCGCTCCAGAGCGCTGGCCAAAGCATAAGGATTGCCGGTCAACTGAGCGGCACTGGCATCCGCCGCGAATTCACGGGTGCGCGAAACCCAGAGCTGAATCATCAGCGCGGCAATGGGGGCCAGAATCATCATAAAAAGCGCACCCACCATGCCGCCTTCGCGGTCCCTGCGGTCGCCGCCGCCCATCATGCCGCCAAACCAGAAGGCGGTGCGGGCCAGCATGGTGATGGCGCCAGCCAGGGTAGCGGCAATGGAGCTGGTTAGGATGTCGCGATTGCGCACGTGACCCAGCTCGTGGGCCAGTACACCGGCCAGTTCCTCATCGTTCAGCACGTCCAGGATGCCCCTGGTAACGGCCACCGCGGAGTGGCTCGGATTGCGTCCGGTCGCAAAGGCATTGGGCGAATCGGAAGGAATCACGTAGATCTTCGGCATCGGTATGCCGGCACGCGTCGTAAGCTCCTCCACGATGGAGTAGACCCTGGGCAACTGCTCGCGCGAAACCTGTTCCGCGCCATTCATGGCCAGCGCAATCTTGTCGGAAAAGAAATAGCTGAAAAAGTTCATACCGGCAGCCACCACAAAGGCAAGCATCGCCCCATTCTGGCCACCGATGAAGCTACCGGCCACAATGAGAAGCAGAGTAAGGCCGGTAAGAAGCGCTGTTGTCTTGAAGCCGTTCACCTGCGTGAACCTCCTGAAAAACATCCTGCAACAGAGTAGACGCCGGATGGAGGGGAAAAGTCGCGCTCAGCAAAGAGGGTGCAAAGCATCCCGCTTTGCACCCTCGCATCCAAACATATTAGATGGAACTATTTGCGATTCAAGGCCCGCTTGAGGAGAACCTCCAGGGCAGCCTTGTTCTCGGTATACTCCTCCGGCGAGATCGCTCCGGAGAGCTTATCGCTCTCCAGCTTGAACAGCTCCTCTTTCAGATGCGCCAGCAGATCGCCGCCTCCGGTCTTGGCCGGCTCCGCCGCTCCGGTTCCAGGCTGTGGCTGGGCCGCACCCGCGGGTGCGCGCAGCAGGAAGGCCGCTCCGCCTGTCAGCAACAGGGCCAACGTACCCAGAATCCACCACTTGTACTTCGATAACGGATCGGGCGACTCGATGGGAGCACCGATACCGCCACCCGGCTGGCCGCTGGCCATGCCTCCAGATTGCCCACCACCTTGCTGGCCCTGCTCTTCCCGCGGAATGGAGCCATTACCGGACACGGTAAAGGCAATCTCTTTGCCTGGCTGGGCCTTCTTCAGCAACCAAGTCTGGATGCCGGGATCGGCCGGAACAGATTTCAGATCGACGCCGGATCCAGGCGTCAGAGTCATGCTCTTGGGCAACAACACGGCAAAACTATCCGCCGGGAGAGTCAGCACGGAGTGGAAGGTGTAGCTTCCGGAGCTATAGGGCACGGTGTAGATGATCTGAAATAGCGTGTCCTTGTCGCCATTATCGGGCTGAATGGGGAAGTTGAAGACAAAATGCCCCTTCGGTCCGGCCGGTTCCACCTTGAGCGTCGTGGGCAAACCGCCCGGGCGCTGCGCCTGACTCTCGGAAAGCACGGCTTCAGCCGGCAGAACCACCTCAAAGGACTTCTTGCTCCACTGGGTGGTGGGCGGATTTGAGGTGTTGTGGACAAAGAACCGCTCATTCACGCTGAGCTGACCGTTCTGCGCCTCGACCTCGATCACGTCGGCCTCAACAAAGACGCCCTGCACCTTGGCCGCAACATCGTAAACGGAGGCATCGGCAGAGCCGCCTCCCTGAGGCACCGACACAAAATAATCCGCGCCCTGGTGGGTAACGCGAACAAGGTACGCGCTGCTTCCGGGCAGGTTCAGTGTGTAGTGACCCTTGGCATCGCTGGTGGTGGAACCCACCTCCGTCATGCCCGACATGGGTTCCACAAGCACCACCTTGTCGCCCGCCGAGGGCTTGCCCGTGGTCTTATTGCTGATATTGCCGGAGACTGAAGCGGCCTGCGCCAAGGAGGCGCTGAGCGCCAGGAGCGCCACGCAGGAGCGGACAACAAAAGGAAAATTCTTCATCGCGTTGGGGAATCCTCTACTCAGTGCCGGTACTCTGCGGCCGGTTCGGCCAACAGCATCCAGGGAGAAATGCGGCCCGCCTGCCATAGCCCGGCCTTATCACTGTACGGGCAAAAGCCTTTGCTTATCAAGCCAATTCCACGTGTAAAGGTCCAATTCCCTACACCAAGGAAGCTCGCCCTCTGGCGGCTTGGCCCCGGAAAACGCAGCGCCTTTGCGTGAGCGCGCCCTTCTAGATTCCCATGATGGCGGTCTGTAGGCGATGAAGAAGCTGCCCACAACCCGGGATGGAATCCAGCATGCCGCCCGCCGCGCCTGCCAGCCAACTGGTAGGATCGTTGGCCGCCAGCACGGCAACCAATACGCCGGTCACCAGGAGCCACAGCGCTTCGCGATGGAAGCTGGCAGCCAACAGACGCTCCGCTTCGTTCACCGACAAGCGCCCTTGCGCCACCAGCCAGTAGATTGTCCGTTCGTTCTTGCTCATTGTCCTCCTCACCAACGCGGACCAGCTTGCCCGCCTGCGTATTTTCTGTAGGAATCTATTGAACTGGCCACAGACTTCCCTCTTGCCGGGATGGCCGGGTAACTAACACACCATCGCTTCATCGTGTCAGCGGAAGCCCATGAATGCGCGAAGACAGGAACAAGCACCCCGAGCTTACCAACTTAGACGCGCCAGATCCGGTAGAGTGTACGTCTCCGCCCTGTATTTCCGCGTTCTACAACCAGTTCAAAAGAGTCCGCACGGCAATTCGACGCCTTGCGCTCCGTAACAAGCCGCATAACAGAAATCGATTCAGTTGATAGCTCTATCTTAGCAAGCTAGGTGAGGAGTTAGCGATCAGCTATACCCAAAACTGAAAGACAAAGAAACAAGGGAAGAAGATGGCTCTTCTCCCCTTGGGTAATTCCAGTAGCTGCGTGCTCACTCTATGGCACGGTAAAGGGCCGGATACCCTCGCTCGGGAACAGGCCGGTGGGGCCAGCGACGGTAGAAGGCTGCTCGCGGAACAGGAACCGGACAAAGAATCCAGTCGAGAGCGAGGTGTAGTTGCGGGTATTGTTGGCCGCCAGATAGCCACCGGCAAACCAATGCGGGCTGATCTGGTAGGCAAGCTGCCCATGCAGATCGTAATTCGCGCCTACGCTGGTCTTGTCCGGCAGCAGAGGATTGTTCTGCCCAGTCTCCATGGCCGTGTCCTCCACCAGAGGCCAGAGCTTGCTCTGTTTCTCCTGGAAGGCCTGTACACCCATGCCACCGTTGATATTGTAGTGCCAGCGAGTCTCGTAGTGGCCATTCCAGGCAAAGGGCACATTGGCCAGGAAGTATCCCTGCGGGCTAAAGTAGCCGCCCATGCCATGAGTGAAGGCACCTTCGTTCTTGGCATAGTGCATGGCAAAGAAGTTGACGCCGATGTTCATGGAGCCGAACTCGGGTTCGGTGAACAGACGCCAGTACGCGCCACCGGCACCATCGATGCGGGTGTTGTCGAGCACCTTGTAGCCGGTCAGATACTGACCGCCGGCACTGAAATAGAAGCCGGACTGAGCATCACCCCGGGCGTATCGAAGGTTGCCGGAGTTGGCAATCACGCCGCCCCAGACCTGGCCAAGAGTGCCCAACGAGTTGCCTGCAGGATCGCGCATTCCAGCGTAGGAAAGCTGCGAGTCCTTGACCGAGTCACGCGTCACGTTGAGGGTGATGGGACCATTGCCGGGCTTCCAGTAAAAGCGTCCCGTAAAGGTCTGCACCAGGAAGCCGTACGGCGTGGAGCCTCCGGCGATGACCATCTGCGGGAAGGCTAGTTGCACCTCGCCACCGATGCCCACGGCGTTCTGCTGAGCAGGCGGTGTGGTATCGGTTGTGACCAGCGTGCCCAACGGCATAGGAATGGTCTTCATGGTGCTGCCCGAGGTGGTAGACTCCAACACGGTCAGTTGCGCGTTGCCATCGGCCTGGCCGGAATCGAGAAAGACTGGCTTGGCGATGATGCTCAGACGGGCATGATACCCGCCCGCCATGGAAACTTCGAAAGGCGCTTCCAGCGCGGTCAGGCGATCAAAGCCCATGGAGCCGCTGCGATAGTTCAGCATGCCGGTTCCGCCCATCCAGGAGCTGTAACCGCTCTCGATGGCCTGCAGTTGGCGCTCCGCCTGCTCGCGGGGTGTGAGCGGGCGCGTGCCACGCTGGACGCGGACCCAAGGTCCACGTAGCGGCGGCAGATTGCGCTGCTGCAGTTCCTCATCGGTAAGGCCCGAGGTGGAGTTCTGCGCGGTTCCCTGCTGCTCGCCATACGGTTGCGTGGTCTGCGCCTGTTGCGAATCGCCAGGCAGAACCGTGCTGGCATCCGGCGTGGGCGTGTGCTGCGCAAGCGTGGAGCTGCCCAGGTTCTGCTGCCGGGTGGTATGGCGCGGACTGCGCTTCTGTAGAGCCGGAGCCGTTCTCTGCGGGGCGGGCGCGGCGGCCGGCAGGGCAGGTTGCACGGGGGTCGGCAAAGGCGCGTCCTGACCCTGACGTGGCGCGGAGAAGGCTCCAGTTGCTGCCTCCTGCGCCGAGGGCGTGTACTGAACAGCGTCGTACTGGCCGCTCTGCACGCGGCTCAGTGCGGTACGGGCAGGCGATGAACCAGAGGGCAGCGGA
>Ga0207738_100017_pt1 | contig 39683 bp, 34 predicted proteins | sample LuqExpMetagenom9_FD_187767 | JGI IMG/M metagenome (GOLD analysis project Ga0207738, IMG submission 187767) | Tropical forest soil microbial communities from Luquillo Experimental Forest, Puerto Rico - Sample 9 (SPAdes) | ecosystem: Environmental > Terrestrial > Soil > Tropical forest ... | reverse complement strand
GAAAGAATCGGCCAGCCGTTTTTCTTTGCGCAGGAACCAGTGATATCGTGAGCCCGCAACTGCTTCGGGTGCTGACCAGAAAACCGAGAAACTGCCCCCTAGCCCTCTGCCCCGGGAGCAACCCAGTTATCTGGCAGCCTCTATCTGGCGGGAGATCCACTGGCTCAGGCTGACGCCTTCATTGGCTGCCCGCAGAGCAGCCTTGCGATGCAGTTCCGGCTCCGTTCTCAGCAGGATCTTGCCATTGAAGGGGCGGTCCGGAGTTTGGCCGGTCTCGGCGCAAAGCTCCAGATAACTATCAATGCTTTCCCGGAAGGCCCGCTGCAACTCTCTGGCCGTCGATCCCTCAAAGTGGATCACATCCTTCAGTCCAGCTACGGTTCCAGAGAAAGTATTCTCTTCTGCATCGAAATCGATAGGCCCTGCCGTATAGCCTTTATATTCCATCATGCCCTGACTCCTGCGTTGATCAAGAACTGCCGCACAGCGTCCACAGCCCCCTTCTTCACCGTCGGCTGTGGATGCGGGCGATGAAAAATGGCGGTGGTGCCGCGCAAGTGCACTGCAACTCGACTCCCTGCCCGCTCCGTAACTTCGCCGCCCAAGGCCCGCAGAAGCGTTTCAATCGCGGCCCACCGAATATCCGAGCGCGTGGGGCGAGCAAAGATAGCTGCAAGCGTCGCCTGTTGCGTCTTATTCATGGCACAGGATTTTACAACGTCCTGCCTGCGCTCACTCCATGATATCACTTTTTGATATCACCATCCTGTGCGGTCATCGCATCTGCCTCTCTCCCTACCTGTTGCCGCCCCTGTTTTCCGTACCGATTACCCTGCTTATCTGCTTGACGAAACGATATGATGGAGCCAGAAGTTAACCTCAAGCTGGCCGGTGATTGTGACGTCTCCCACCCTCTTCATCTCCGCGGGCGAAGCCAGTGGCGAGCACTATGGCGCACGGCTGATCGATGCCCTTACGCGGCTGCTGGGCCAGCAAGGACAGACTCCGCGCTTCATCGGCATGGGTGGCGAACGCATGGAAGCCGCCGGGCTTGAGCGGATTGTGAAGGCCGAAGACGTGGCCGTGATGGGGCTGACCGAGGTCCTGCGCCACCTGCCCCGCATCTGGGGCGAGTTCCAGAAACTGAAAGCGGCTATCCGCCGCGAGCGGCCGGCGGTGGCCGTGCTCATCGATTTCCCGGAGATCCACCTGCGCCTGGCCAAGCTCTTTCACCAGCTCGGCATTCCGGTGGTCTATTTTGTGAGCCCCCAGATCTGGGCGTGGAAACAACACAGAATCAAACAGATCCAACAGCATGTCCGGCGCATGGCGGTCATCTTCCCCTTTGAGGTGGAATTCTACCGGCAGCACGGCGTGGCGGCGGAGTTTGTCGGCCATCCACTGGCCAATCTGCCCCTGCCCACCATCAGTCGCGCGGAGTTTGCCGCGCAGAACAAGCTGAACCCGGAGCACACCTGGATTGCCCTGCTGCCCGGAAGCCGTCCGCATGAGATCCGCGACCACCTGCCGGAGATGCTGGAAGTTGCCTGGCTGATGGATATGTCCACCCCCTCCTCCGCTTATCCGAGCGACAATTTCGAGTTCGTGCTGCCCCTTGCTCCCACGCTCAACCGCGCGCAGCGGGCCGAGGTGGAGGCAATGACCGAGAGCCACGGCAGTGGCATGCCAATCCGTCTGGTGGAGGATGCCCGCGCAGCCCTCTTCCACGCGCGCGCCTCGGTTGTGGCCTCAGGAACAGCCACGGTGGAAGCCGCGCTGATCGGCAACCCGTTTGTGGTTATCTACCGTGTCTCCCGGCTTACGTTTGCCATCGCCAAACGGATGGTGAAGGTGCCGCATGTGGCCATGGCCAACCTGATTGCCGGACGCAGAATTGTTCCTGAGTTGATTCAGCATGACTTTCAGGCCCCCATCATCGTCCAACACCTCAGGCCTCTGATCGCCGAGGGTGAGGCTCGCCGATCCATGATGGAGAACCTGGCTGAAGTGGGCCATGCCTTGGGACGCAATGAGGAAAACTGCAACGGGAAGAGCCCAGATGCCGTCGAACGAGTGGCGGAACTGGTGCTGGAAGAGCTGGAAGCAACCCAGCCAGCTACCCGCGCCTGACTCACCAGGGCCAAGCACAGCCTGCATGGAGCATCCGCGTTCGCCAAGGCACATACCGGCTCCGGCACATGCGCGCACGTTTCCTCATGCATCACCTGGGCCAAGGCCCGATAATTGAATCGGTGCAATTGCAGTAAGGGATAAGGGCCACATCCTTTCCCCAAGAAATTTAACCGTCCATTCGGCAGAGGAGTTGTCCATCGATGATCGGTTCCCGACGTTTTTCCCCCTTCATCTCTGACTGGCTCGCCGTTTTTACCGGCCTCTGCATTTGTGTTGCAGCCGTCGCTCCCACTGCCAGGGCGCAGCGCGAACGGCCGGGGCTTGCGATCTCCGGCTACGTGATCGATGCCGAGCTGGATCCGGCCACGCACCATCTGGCTGCCAAGACGACGGTCAGCTTTACCGCTCCCGCCAGCCTGGAGGTGGTCACCTTTGGCTTCCATCCCGCGCTGAAGGTGACCAAGATCTCCGACCCAGCAGGCAAGCTGATCACAGGCGAGCGCTCCGCCGATGGCTCCATCCGTGTGACCGCGCCCGCGCCGTTTGTGTCCGGCCAAACCGAACACTGGACCTTCGAATATGAGGGTGTGATTACAGGCAAGGAAGATGGCCCGGTGGAAGGCCTCAAGCTGGCGGCCATCGACGAGCCTATCAGTTATCTACTCTATCCCTCGCGCTGGTTCCCCAGCACGGGCTACATGACCAATCGCTTCACGGCGGAGATGCACATTCGCGTACCCAAAGGCATGCGCGTTTTTGCCTCCGGCGGCCTGGGCGCGCCCAATCCTGCCACGCTGGCCAACGGCAAGCCCGGCGAAGAGTACGAGTTCAATTACGACAAGCCCAGTTTTCCTGGCACGGTAATTGCCGGCCGTTATGTGGAAGCCTCCGAGGGGCCGGCCAATATCAAGACGTATCTCACCGTAAGCCATCAGGGCTCGCTCGATAAGCTGTCGCAGATGGCAGGCCGGCAGTTTGATTTTTTCACCGAGAGCTTTGGCTCCATTCCAGGCGGCCGGCTCACGGTCGTGGAACTGCCGGATGACACGCTGCCTGCGGTGTGGGCTCCAGGATTGGCCGCCATCATGGGCTCGCGCGTGGGCGACAAATCAGGCGTGCGCCTGCTGGCAAACACCATCGCACATCAATGGTGGGGCTGCCAGGTTGCACCGCGTACTGCAAGCGATGTGTGGATCACCAACGGCATGGCACGCTATGGCGAACTGATGTTTATGGAAGAGCAAGGCGGCCGCGCTGCGCTAAAGGCCGCACTGCCCGACATCGCAGCCGGCGCGCTGGCCTACGACACTCAGCCTCTCTCCACCACCGGACGGCTCAACCCCTTCTCGCCGGAGTTCCAGTCGCTGACGCTGGAAAAGGGCTCCATGGTCTTCCACATGCTCCGGGGCGTGCTGGGCGACAAGCCTTTCCTGGAAACGCTGAAAGGTATCCAGAGCCAGTACATTGGCCAGGGCATTCGTGCGCAGGAAATTGCCAAGGTGGCCGAAGCGCAGGGCAATCAGCAACTGACCGCATTTTTTGCGCAGTGGATTGATGGAACCGGCGCGCCCAAGTTTGCCAACAAGTATTCGGTGTACAGGTTGGGCAATGCCAAAGGCTTCCGCACTGTGGGCGAGATCGATCAGGATCTGGACCTGTTCCGCATGCCCGTTGAGCTGCGCATCGAAACGGATGGCAAGACCGAAACCAAGCATGTTGAGGTGGTCGGCACAGCCACGCAATATGTGTTCGACACCTTCGGACGGCCGCGCCGCATCGCCATCGACCCGCAGGACTGGGTTTTGAAAACAACGCCCGACCTGCAGGTGCGCATAGCCATTCTGAAAGGACAGCAACTGGTGGCGCAAGGCGATCTGCCTGCCGCGTTGGCCGAGTATCAGAAATCGCTGGAAGCCAATCCGCTCAGTTCGCTGGCCAGCTATCGCATCGGCGAATTGCTGTTCACACAGCGCAACTATCAAGCCAGCGTCAATGCCTACCGCGACGCGCTGCGCGGCGACGGCGAGCCCCGCTGGACCGAAGTATGGAGCCACATTCAAATTGGCAAGATCTTCGATCTGACCGGCCAACGAGATCGCGCCGTAACCGAATACCGGCTGGCCGTGCAAACCAACGACAACACGCAGGGCGCAATGAACGAAGCCCGCCTGCGGCTGCAAAAACCCTACTCCCGCAGCGAAAACGAATAGGCCGATCCAGAATCAACAAGGGGCTGCGAGCGACCACTCGCAGCCCCTTTTGTTTTGTCTTAAAGAACCTTATCCCAAAGCGCGAGTTCACGGGCAGCGAGATGCTCTTCCACGTGGCTCTGCGTATCCACGACCATGGTGGCGCGCGACGCGGCGGTGTATTCGGACCATATCGGCAAGCCTTTAGCCGCAGGAGCTTCGCCCTTCAGGAAAGCGATCCAGGCCGCATGCAGTGCCGTAGCCAAGCGCGCCTCGTCGGCGGCGTTGCCCGCGCTGGCGTTAGGACGGTTCCACACCAACTTCACTTCCTGCCCATGAGGAGAAAGATGCTGGAAGTTGCCAGTAGTCTCGGCAAAGTCCACGCGATACACAAACGCTTTGCCGCCAGCCTTCAGATGCGCATCCACCACGCGCATGGACGGCACCCAGTACTCTTCCGCGGTCAGCGCACGGATGCGGCGCTGCTCGTCGTTCAGCCCAGGATATACATCCTTGTACTTGCGATAAATATCCAGGAAAGGCTCGATAGGCATATTGCCCAGATTGCTCGCGATTGGATCGTGCTCCGGGTGCACGCCGATGAACGAAGCACTCTCCTCACGGCAGGTTCCAATCAGCAAGCGCTTGCCGTGCGTCGTTCCCGTGGCGATGGACTCCACAGGGATGCGGGGCAGCAGCTTGCCATCCACCTCGGCACGCAAGGGGAAGTGCTTGGGCCAATCGCTCATGAAGCGGACCTGCGCCGCCATAAGTTGCGCGATGGGCGCTGTCAGCAGATCGCGGGTCTCATTGCCCATCGACTTCCACAACGCACCAAAACCTTCGGCAATACGCTCCGCTTCGGCACGCTTGTTGTAGCGGTCTCCACCACCACTCTCGGAGATCATCTGCTGGAAGAGCGGTTGCGCGCTGGGCACGGCCATCAGAAGATCAGTCAATTTGCCGCCTGCCGATTGCCCACCAATCGTCACACGTTTCGAGTCACCGCCGAACGCGGCGATGTTTTCACGAACCCAGGACAACGCGCAGATCAAATCGCGCAGGCCATTGTTGGCGCTGCCCTCATACGTGGAACCCAGCAGCGGCTCCATCTCAAGGAAGCCGAGCACGCCCAAGCGGTAAGAAACCGTGACGCAGACAATGCCCTCACTGGCCAGCATGGCGCCGTCGAACATGGGATCGTGCGCACGTCCCCCGGTGAAACCTCCACCGTGAATCCACACATACACCGGGTAGGAGCCCTTGGCCGCCGGTGCCCATATGTTCAGATACAGGCAGTCTTCACCCGCGGCAAAGTGCACGCCGGGTTGCGTTGCGGCGGCGGCAAACTGCGTGGCATCGCGCACGCCTTTCCAGGGCCGGATCAACTCCGGAGCGCGAAAACGCAACGCGCCCTGCGCGGGTTCAGCAAAAGGAACGCCACGGAAGACGCGCACAGCGCCTATCTGTTCCCCACGCAATGCACCGCAGGGTGTTTGGAGGATTGTGGGTGTAGCACCTTCAAGGGCATGTAAGAATCCGCCCTGCAAGGCCAATGCCGCTAGTCCTGCCTGCCCCAGAAAACTACGTCGTGAAAGCTGCATCTTCGGTCTCCCCAGATGGAACGATGCTTCTTTTTGAAAGTTTAGGTGCGCATCCACTCCGGCAACCCCGAAGCAATGGACGCGCGCACAGCGGCCATCAGAGCTTCGCGCGTGGCAAAACCTGCGGGGTCGATGGGATCGTGAAAAACAATATGCGCGGTGCCGGGCTTGATGGCCATGCTGCCTTTAGCCATCATCGTTTCCGTACCGTAAATAGAAACCGGCACACACAAAGCTCCGGACTCCTTGGCCAAATAGAATGGGCCCTTTTTGAAAGGCAGCATGCGGCCGTCGCGCGAGCGCGTGCCCTCCACAAACGTGGTGATGTGCACGCCCATCTTGAGCACGTCCACCGCAGCAGCGATGTTCCGCTTCGCCTGCTCCGGATTGCCGGACCGCTCCACAGGGATGAAGTTTCCCAGGCGGAATCCGTAGCCCAGCACGGGGAGCTTCATCAGAGACTTCTTCAAAAACACCGATGTGCGGCCAGGCAGAATCGGCAGCAGTGCGGGCGGATCGAGATTGGAAACATGATTGGCCATGAAGATGCAGGCCTGTCCGCGTGGCACACGCTCGCGCCCTTCAATGCGGAAACGGATTCCGCCCAACAGCAAAGCAACGTGCGCAATCCAACTGCCAACGCGGTAAAGCGGATTCACGTTACCGGTGAGCACGGTCAGAGGAATAAAAACAATCGCGCCAGGAATGCTCAGCAATGCGATCGTGCCAACAATGATGATGGTGAAGATCATGAAAGGCCCACTTCTGCTCTGAATTTCTTTGCTCCGCATTGCCCATCGCAGGCGGAGGAGTTATCACACTGCCGAGGATTACCCTTGGCACTAGCTACGCATCCACTCCGGCAATCCCGATGCAATGGCAGTGCGCACGGCCTTCATCAGCTCCTCGCGCGAAGTAAAGGAGGAGGCTTCGATCGGATCGTGAAAAATCACATGCGCATCACCACGACGCATCTTGAGGCTCCCCTTGCTCAACAGCTTTTCCGTGCCATAGATCGAGACGGGGATCACCGGTGCTCCGGCTGCCATCGCCAGAAAAAACGGGCCTTTTTTGAAGGGCAGCATGCGGCCATTGGGCGAGCGTGTGCCTTCTACAAAGGTGGTGATGTGTACGCCCTTGGCCAAAACTTTTTGCGCCATGGCCACGCTGGCCTGCGCTTCAGCCGGACTACCGCGTCGCGCGACTGGGATGAACTCGCCTTGCTTGAAGCCGGTGCCGAGGATGGGGATCTCCATCAGCGACTGCTTGAGAAACGCCGATGTGCGTCCAGGAATCAGAGAAATGATGGCCGGCGGATCCAGGTTCGACACATGGTTCACCATGAACACGCAGGCGCGGTCCTTGGGAATGCGCTCAAGCCCCTGCGGACGAAGCCGCACGCCCGCCATGCGGCAACTGGACGCGAGCATGAAGCGCGTGCCCTTGTAGAGCGGCAGCACGTTGCCCGTCAACCAGCACCAGGGGATGAACAGGCCGGCCACGGGAATTCCGGTAAGCACCATCGTGGCCATGAACAGGATCGATGAGATCATATCTTCCTCTTGCCCTATGCGCTCTTTCCGCGGGCACGCAACGCCGCAGGCAATTTCTCGTAGATGCCGTCGAAACCTCCGTTGGAGAGAATCGCCACCACATCGCCCGGCTGCAATTGCGGCACGATGCCGGCCACAATCGCATCGGCATTCTCCAACAACTGTGCGGATGTTCCCTTGCGGTTGAGCGCGGCCACCACATCTTCCGGGTGCAAACGTTCTTCCTCGGGAATGCGCGCCTGCTGATAAACAGCGGCCAGGACAACCCGGTCTGCGACCTCCAAACTTTCCACCAACTCGCGCTCCAGAACCTTGCGGCGCAGCGTATTCGAACGCGGCTCCAGCACCGCCCAAACCCGTGCCTTGGGATGCACCGCACGCAGTGTGCGCAGAGTTTCGCGAATGGCCGTGGGATGATGTGCGAAGTCCTCAATCACCGTAACGCCATCCACCTCCGCGCGTGTCTCCAGGCGGCGCTTCACACTCTGGAAAGAGGCCAGAGCTTGCACAATCGATTCCTTCGCCACACCTTGTCCAAAGGCGAGCGCAGCAGCAGCCGTGGCATTCAATGCATTATGTTCGCCAGCCATCTTCATGGCGGGCTCTGCCCACAACTCATCCTTGTGCCAGATCTCCCAACGCATCAAGCCTGCTTCGTAGCGCAGATTCCGCAACTGCCAATCAGACTGCGCAGTGAAGCCATAGCGTTCCACACGACTGAAAGCCTTAGCCAGACACTCGCTCACGTTGGCGCTGGCATCGTAGGCAACAATCAGGCCACGCCGCGGCACCAGATTCACCAACCGCTTGAAGGCCGTCTTCACCGCATCCAGATCGGCATAGATATCAGCGTGATCGAACTCCACATGCGTCAGGATCAAGCCATCCGGGAAATAGTGCAGAAACTTTGGCCCCTTATCAAAGAAAGCCGTGTCGTACTCATCGCCTTCCACAATGAAAGGCTTGGTGGGTTTGAGCTGAAAACTGGTGCCAAAATTCTCCGCCACGCCGCCAATTAAAAACGAGGGCTCCAGTTCGGGACGCGTCTCCGCCGCAGTCTGATAGATCCAAGCCAGCATTGACGTGGTGGTGGTCTTGCCGTGCGTACCGGCTACCACAAGCGGCTCGCGGCCCTTCAAGAATTCTTCGTGCAGCAGCGCCGCCATCGACGCGAATGGAATGCGCTCGTCTAGCACGCGCTCCACTTCCGGATTGCCACGCGAAAGCGCGTTGCCGATGACCACCAGATCCGGCAGTGGCGTGAGATTTTCTTCCGCGAAAGGATCCATCACCGGAATGTTGAGAGAGCGCAACAGATCGCTCATGGGCGGATACGCCGCCTTGTCAGAACCAGTGATGTGATGCCCTTTAAGCTGCAGCAAGCCGGCCAATGAAGCCATGGCCGTGCCGCAGATACCACTCAGATGAATATGCAACGGCGCACTGCTCATGCCTGCACCGCCGTTTCGCACAGCGTGAGCCGTGCCTGATCGTCCAACTTCAATTCAGCCTCCACGCCGAAGATCAGCGTTACATTTGCGCGCGACACGTGGCCAGAACGCAAGCCAAATGCAATGGGAATATCGATGCCATCGAGGGCATTGAGAATCGCCTGCTCCAGCAACTCGGGCGTATTCTTCTCCGCGCAACCCAACATCTCACCGAAAACAATACCGGTAACGCCGGCGAATTTGCCCGCCTTGCGCATCTGCCATAACATGCGGTCAATGCGATAAGGCCGCTCGGCCACATCTTCAAGAAAGAGCAGCTTGCCCTCTGTGTGTGCCTCCCACGGTGTGCCCAGCATGGTGCAGAGAATGCTCAAACAGCCGCCATACAGCACGCCACGCGCAACACCGGGACGCAACACGCGCAGGCCTTCTTCCGCGCCCACGCAGTACGGCTTGCCTGCCAGCGCAGACTTGAAGCTGGGCAGATGCACGCCGCCTTCCAGGAAGAAATCAGCCGCGGACATGGGACCATGAAACGCAGGCAGACCCAGCTTATCCAGCAGGTACAACTGCAGCGCAGTCAGATCGCTATATGCAAAAAACGGCTTGGCATGCGCTGCAATCAAATCCAGATTGAGGCCGTCGAGCAGATAGTTGGAGCCGTAGCCACCGCGCAGACACATAACGAGTTCAGCGTTGCCCGCAAAGGCCGCATGCAGATCAGCAAGCCGTTCCGCGGGCGTTCCGGAAAAATAAAGCGGACCACGCGCACGCGCATTCTCTTCCAGCTCAGGAGCAAACCCAAGCTGGCTCAGTGCAGCTAGACCGCGCTCTACACGCTCGTCCATGGCAAAGCTGGCCGGAGCCACCAGAGCGATCTTTGCGCCGGTTTGTATGGGTTTCAACTTCATCCGCGTTATCCCTTGTACCAAGCCTCGCCACGCGCAATCAGCGATGCAGGGCCGGTAAGAAAGAGTTCCGTGCCCGGCCCGCCCCACTCTGTGGTCTGCGCGCCACCCGGTGCAATTACCGTAAGAGGCGAGCTGCATCCATGCAGCGCAATTGCCGCCGTAGTCGCGGCTGAGGTACCTGTTCCCGAAGAAGTGGTGGGCCCCACGCCGCGCTCAAAGATGCGGATCTCAATCTCGTTGTTGGCGAGAACGCGCACAAACTCCACGTTGGTCTGGTGTGGAAAATCCGGATGAAAACAGATCTCGTTTCCAATTTCCTGCCAGCTTCGGCCCGCAACTTTGAACTCTGCGTTGTCCACCAGAATGTCGAAATGCGGGTTACCCATGGAGATCTCGGCGCCTTCAATTCTGGTGCCGTCCGCCAGCGTCACGGTCTTGCGCGCGCAGGTGGGCACGCCCATGCCCGCTGTCACCTGCACGGTATATTCATCCGTTGCATGCACCGCATTCACGCGACAAATGCGCTCGCCTGCTTCCGTGGTAATGGAAAGCTCCTCGCCGGGTTGAGCCTTGATCTGCTCCGCCATCCACGCCGCCACGCAACGCGTACCATTCCCGCTGATCTCCGCAATGGAGCCATCCGCGTTATGCAGACGAATGCGGCCCGCGCGCGGTCCCGTCCAGGCAAAGAACTCGATGCCATCCGCACCCACACTGGTGTTGCGAGCACAGAGCGCACGCGTGAGCTCTGCCCAATCGCGGTTACCGGCCACCTCTTCGGTCACAATCAAAAAGTCGTTGCCGCATGCATGCGCTTTGCTAAAGGGAATCAATCTTCCTCCGGATCGCGGAAAGTCAGCAAGGCCTGAATTGCAGATTCATCCTTGAGTCGTCCGCTAAGAATTTCATGTTTCTTACGCGTGGCAGTCAGCGTGAAACTCACGCGCTCCACTGTTCCGATGGCATCGCGTTCCACCCCGCACAAGCGTTCACCGGCCTTGTCCATGGCCGCAAGAATAGACGCCAGCATGGCATTGGGATCACTTCCGCGCGCTTCGTAGACCAGGGGGTAGAGCTTGAGGCTGGCTTTGCGTTCCAAAAAGCCAACACCTTCCAGCGCGGCAATCACCAACACCGTGGCCACAATCGCGGCCGGATAAAGTCCAGCGCCACATGCCATGCCGATGGAGGCGACGGCAAACACACTCGCTGCGCTGGTGAGTCCACTCACGCGATTGCGATTATGCAAGATCAAACCCGCGCCCAGGAAGCCAATGCCCTGCACAATGTTCGACGCCACGCGGCTTTTGTCGGGGCTATCGCCGGCCAGCACCGCGGAGAGCAGCGTGAAGAAGGCCGTGCCCATGCAGATGAGCAGGTTGGTGCGTACGCCCGCGGCCTTACGCTTCACTTCGCGTTCCAGGCCTACCAGGCCGCCCAACACGCACGCGGTCACCAAACGCCCAGCAGCGCCGTTGGCTACCACCAGTTGCTGCAGCCAATCAAAATTGAAGGGCTGTCCGAATTGTGAAAGAAGCGAGCTCATCGTCTTGCCTCAACTTATCGCGCAGCGGCGGATGCGCCCTGCGGCGCGGTAGAAACATAGAGCGTCCCGGAAGGCTGGCCCTTGCAAGCAAAGTGCGCAACAGCGGTCAGATATTCAGGGTGAAGTTGAATCGCCTTATCAACAGCATCGCCCTCGAAAGCTAGAACCAGCGCGGCACTAGCAGCGGGATTTTGCAGTGCGTTCTCCCAGATCTCCAGATCGGCTTCGTTGATAGTCTGGCGCAGTGGAATACCGGTAAGGGCCACAATCTCCGGATCGACGGAAGTTTCCATCAGCACAGTCGCACCCGGTTGCGGCGCAAGATAGTGTTGTAGTACAGGCGGAATCGCCAGTTGATAGGGTCTGTGCGCCTCAATATTCTTGGTGCCTTCCACGTAGGTAATCGGCCGCTCGTGGATGAGACGTGCTACATTGGCCACCACCAACAGCCCCAGCAACGCAGTGGCATAGTTGGCCGCGCGCGGCTTGAACTCGCGCGCCAGAGCGATCAGAAACATCGCGGCAAAGCCCGCGCCAAGCGCCAGCGCCGGCAGCAATTCCATACCGTAACGAGTGTTGTAAAAAGAGTGCGGCCACCAGACGGGAAGAAAAATCGGCACCGAGCCATAGGCCACGGAGTAAGCGTAAAACGGGGCGGGCAGCCACAACAACTGCAACGCCCAACCGATGCCATGACGGCGACGCAGAAGCCACGCGGCAAACGACGCAATCACGCTAGAGATGAGTAAGAAATTTCCCCAAGCCAGAGCAATCGCATCCATCTCGGCGGCCTTGAGAAAGAAGATGGCCGAGACCCACATGTTGTGCCAACCAGGATGCGGCGGCCCGTCGCCATGCGTCATGGTGCGCAGCTCGATAGCCGCAGCCGAGTAGGGTCCGCGCGAGAATTCCAGCCAATCGCCAAAGGCCAACTGGTTATAGACAAACCAGGCGATCGGCGCGGCGAGCAACAATGCAGTGCCCAACCAGTAGGTCCACTGGCGCAGGCGGCGGCGCAGAAGCAGTTCCACTCCAATGCCGGTCCAAGCCAGCGCGGTCATAATCCAGCCGTCGTAGCGCGTATACACGGCAGCAACCAGGCCGACGGCAATCCAAATCAACAGGCGGCGGGCATGGACGGCATCCGTATCAAGCGCCTCACGCCACTCCACCAGCCAGAGCGCCACCCAGATCATGATGGCGAGAAACAAAGGCTCCGTCATAGCCGTGGTCTGCAGATAGAGCAGATTGGGATTGAGCGCGAAGAAGGCTGTCGACAGTGCGGCGGGAGCCACGCTCATAAAGCGGCGCGCCAAACGGAACAAACCCACGCAGCTAGCAATGTAGGCCAGCGCGGACGGAACAATGGCGGCCACGCCGTTGGCCCACCATGCGTACACCTGCACGAAGGGCAACATCAAGAGATGCGGTAACGGCAGCCAGACGGAGCCGAACTGCGAAAGACGCGGCTGGTGCGAATCGAAGACGCGGCGCGCAATATGCATGTGCGCCACCGCATCGCCATAGTTGAGCAATGCGCCGCGCGTCCAGCTCCACCAGATTGCCGTCAACGACGCAGCAACGGCGCAGGCCAGCACGGTAGCAATCTCCGTGCGCCCTGCGCGCGTGCGTGTTGTTGCCTGATCAGCCAATGTGCGTCAGCTCGCGAAAGATCTTGAAACGGGCTTCGATCTCAGCAGCCTCAAGGTTAGCGATGCGCTCGGTTCCAAAGCGCTCCACCGCCAGCGAACCCATCACGCTGCCATAGAACATGGCCGTGCGGAAGACCTCGGGAGTCTGCTCCTTCTGCGAGGCCAGATAACCAAAAAATCCTCCGGCAAAGCTGTCGCCTGCACCAGTTGGATCAACGACCTCATCCAGAGGAAGTCCCGGCACCTTGAAGAATGATTCCCGGCCATCCACCTTGTGATAGAGCGACGCGCCGTATTCGCCATGCTTGATGACCAGCGTCTGGGGGCCCATGGCCTGAATGATGCGCGCGGCACAAACCAGATTGTTTTCGCCCGCCAACATGCGCGCTTCGGTGTCGTTGATCAGCAGGATATCCAAACCCTTCAGCACTTCGAGCAGCGCGGGCTTGTGATCATGAATCCAGTAATTCATGGTGTCGCCTGCCACCAGCTTTACGCCCGGCATGGCTTCGCGCACTCGGCGCTGCAATACCGGATCGATGTTGGCAAGAAACAGAAATTGCGAATCAGCGTACTCGGCTGGAATCTTTGGATCGAAGCCGGCAAAGACATTCAAATCGGTCTGGTGGGTCTTGGCTTCATTCAGGTTCTCCATGTAGGAACCGGACCAGAAGAAGCTCTTACCCGCGGCGCGCTCAATGCCGCGTGTATCCACGTTGCGCTTCGCAAAGACCGCTTCCTGACGCGGACCAAAGTCCTCACCCACCACGGCGATCACACGCACGCCGGTAAAGAAGCTGGCCGCCAATGAAAAGTGTGTAGCAGCTCCACCCAGGCAGCGCTCACGCTTGCCCGCGGGGGTTTCAATCGAATCGTACGCAACACTGCCAACAACGGTAATCGCCACGGAAAGTCCTCGTTTCTCTGGTGAACAAATCAGAAGTCGTCAGGAACGCGGCGGCATGAAGATGCTCAGGCTTGTCATCAAGCTCACGATCAGATCTTCCTGCCGCATGCAGATGCGATGCCATCGCGCGTTCCTCTTATGCGTTTATCCCAGATACTTGCCGTAGAGCAGCTTCAACCGCTCCTTGGCCGCTGCGGGAATCGCATCGGGCTGGGTCAGCACCGCATACTGCGCGGCGCTCTTGCAAGCGCAGGTGCGCTCCTTCGGCATTGCGGCCACAGCGGCTCGCACCACCTTGGCGGCGTTGTCGGCGTTCTTGTGCAGCACGGCAACGATCTCTTCAATCGTGACCGCATCGTGGCCCTCGCGCCAGCAATCGTAGTCGGTAACCATGGCCACCGTGGCGTAGCAGATCTCTGCCTCTCGAGCCAGCTTAGCTTCCTGCAGATTGGTCATGCCGATCACGTCTGCACCCCAGGAGCGGTACAGATTCGACTCCGCCTTGGTGGAGAACTGCGGGCCTTCCATGCACACATAGGTGCCGCCCATCTTGCCCACCACATCCACCGTCTTGCACGCCTCGCAAGCTGCCTGCGCAACAGTGGCGCAGACCGGATCGCCAAAGGCTACGTGACCCACAATGCCATCGCCAAAGAAGGTCGAGGTGCGATGAAAGGTGCGATCGATGAACTGATCGGGAATCACAAAATCCGTCGGCTTGTGCTCTTCCTTGAGCGAACCCACGGCGGAGACCGACAGAATGCGCTCCACACCCAGCTTCTTCATCGCATAAATGTTGGCGCGAAAGTTGAGCTCCGAGGGAAGAATGCGATGGCCACGGCCATGGCGCGCCAGAAAGGCAACCGAGCGGCCTTCCAGTTCACCCAGCACGAATGCGTCCGAGGGCGCGCCAAAGGGCGTCTCGACGACCTCTTCGCGAACGTTGGTGAAGCCGGGCATGGAGTACAACCCGCTGCCGCCGATGATGCCGATTTCAATCTGTGCCATGAAGCAAACTCCTTACATCGTTCTTAAGTGGACAATCAACCGTGATCCGTGGTGAGAGCAGGCATGCACCATGAAGAGACTGAGCCCTGCGCACGGACAACTGTTCCCTGCTTACTTGAAATTCACCAGCCGGATGGTTTCCATGAACACGTCGCCGGAGATGGTCAGGCTGCGGGCGCTGATCTTGTCTATGGTGTCCTGGGCGGTGTGATGATAGCTGCCTTCCGAATGCTCTGCGGAAGGCGGACCGTAGTTGAGATCGATGATGTCGATGGACGGAACGCCGCGACGGACAAAAGGAATATGGTCGTCGCTGACGCTCGTGGTGCGCTGGAAGAAATACTTGTCGTAGCCGAACTTATGAGCCGCCTGATGCACGATATTGATCAGCCACGGCGTGGAGCTGCTGTCCTGCTGGATATCGAGGTTCTTATCGCCGATCATGTCGGCCAGGATGAAGGCCTTGATTTGCGTAAGCGTGCCGTCGCGCGCCCAGCGTGCCGCCAGATGGCGCGTGCCATAGAGCGAATCCGCGTCGGTCCAGGCAGACTGAATGGATTCTTCTCCGTCGTCGAACAGCAGCCACACGGAGTAGCCGTCAAGCTTCTTACCGCCTGCGGTCTGCGCATGCAGTTTGTCGCCGATGGCCATTAGCAAGCCAGTTGTTGCCGCGCCATCGTTAGCGCCCACAAAGTTGATGTTCTTGAGCCAGTAGTTGGTCTCGTAGTGCGTGGCCAGCACAATCGCGCCCGGCTTCTTGCCCGGATAGCGCACGATGAAGTTACGCATGGGAACCGGGCCGATGGGAGTATTGGCGGTAAAGGTATCTTCCTCTACCGCGTCGCCGTGAAAGTGCGCGCGCAGATAGTTCTCCGCCTTCAGATGGCCAGGGCCGGTTGACCAGCGCGGGCCGATGCCCGCAAACTGGCGGGCATACTCGTAGGCCTTGGCACCGTCAAAGTGCTGCTGGGCGTGCGCGTCGATCACAAAGACAGCCGCGAAGACGAGCAAGCCAAGTACTCCGCGCCGTACAAGCTTATCCGGACAAAGCATTACTGCGTCTCCTTCTTCTTGCGCTTCTCCTTATGCGAAGGATGCACCCACCAGGCCACGCCGATACCAACCAGATAGAGCGCAAGCATGGGAATGGCATACACACACATGGTCCACGGGTCGGGGCTGGGGCAGATAACGGCCGCCACAATGAAGACCGCCAGAATCGCGTAGCGGATGTTCTTCCACAAAAAGCGCGGACTCACCAGTCCGAACAGCGCCAGGAAGAAGATCAGGATCGGCAACTCAAAACTGATGCCCAGGCCAAGGATGATGGAGAGAAAGAAGCTTGAATAATCCTCAATCGTCACCATGGAGGTGAAGTTGTGGCCAAACTTGAGGATCAGGATCTCCATCGCGCCCGGCAGCACGTAGAAGTAGCCGAAGGCCGCGCCGGCCAGGAAGAGCGAGACGGTGGCTCCCATGAAGGGAATCACGAAGCGGCGCTCGTTCTGATAAAGGCCAGGAGCGATGAATAGCCACACCTGATAGAGGATCATAGGCGAGGCGAGAATGGCTCCACCCAGCAGCGCAATCTGCAAATCCAGATTGAGCGGGTCCATGGGGTGGGTAAAGACCAGCGTCTTGCCGATCTTGACCAGCGGCGCCTGCAGAAAGCCCACCAACCGGTCCACGAAGATCCATGAAATAACGCACCCCACCAGCAGGTAGAGGGCGGAGTGAATGATCCGTTTGCGGAGCTCCTCAAGGTGCTCCATCAGGCTCATGCCCGGCAGCTCGACGCGCTCCGAGACGGCTTTGCGTGCTTGTTCGACTGCGTCGCCTGCGTCAACCATGATGCGGGGCCGGCTCCGTGGAAAGACTCGCCTCAGCGGCGGTGGGAACCTCAGGCTGCGTCGCGTCCGCGCTGGCCTGAACCAGCGGTGACTCTACGGCGGGCAGCACCGGGGTATCGGGAAGGGTCGACCCTGTCTCCGAAGCGCTAGCCTGCTCCGCGACTGCGGAGTCCGGCTGACTGGAGGAAGACGGTGGCTCAGTCTGTACGGACTGTTCTGCCTGCCGCTCCTGCTCCTTCACATATTCGGTGTAACCAAGGTAAGGATTGTTCGCGTCAGAGCTTTCGCTAGACGGCTCGCTGCTTGCAGCGGGAGTGGAATCCGCGGCCGGGGCGTTCAAGGCCTGCTGCTGGCGCTCTGCTTCTTCGCGCTTGCGGCGGTCAGCCTCTTCGGCGGCACGCAACTCCTCCTCCATCTGAAACTTGAAGTCGTTGGAAGCTTTACGGAACTCATACATCAGCTTGCCGACTTGTCGGCCAAGCTGGGGCAGCTTACGTGGTCCGAAGACGACCAGCGCCATCAACATCAGGATCAGCGAGTCGGCCCAGCCAATTGTGGCTGCCTCAATTGGAAGTGGTGTTCCCATGAAGGACCATGATAACTGTCCGCACACATAGCCCACAAACAGGAAGTGCCCTCCCCGCAGAACAGACTGGCGCTCTTTGCACGGACGGGCCTATAGTTCTGGGTATCTCTCTCCCGTAGACCCCGATTTTGACGCAACCGGAGCAGGCCGAAAAGGCTTTCTGAAGGGAGTGCAATGCCCGACGCGCCTCGAATTTTGTTTGCCGGAGGCTGTCATCTCACTGGTTTTCCGGTGGGAGCCGGACTCTCCCTGGTGAGCGTGGCGCTGCGGCAACTCAACCATCCCGCCGCGGAACATCCTGAGGTGCTGGGCTATGCCAACCTGCACTCCGGCAAACAGATCGCCGCAACCTGCCGGGCCCGGAACACGCAGATCCTGGTGCTGCAGCTTGGCCATTACGAGACGCTGCCCAAGATAAAGAAAATGCTTCATCTGGGCGGAACCCCAATGAGCAGCTCCAACCACACCTCCTCTTCCGCCCATCCGCATCCACCGCCCGATGCACCGGAGGCCCGGTTTGTTCCCACCTTGCGGATACGCACCGTGTTCGCACGGCGCTTCGCGCTGGGTTGGATCCTGCGCAGAATAGGCCTCAGCCACCGCGTCTTCGACGGCCTGGCCCTCGGCATGGCGCTGGACACATTGTTGAGCGAACTGGCTCCTCTCGGGTTGAAAACCACTGTAGTGCTCAGCCCCTTCTCCTGTCCGGATCCGTTGACGCGCTCCAACCGCCGTCAGGCCGCGGGCCTGTTTGCCCAGGCGGCACGTCGCCACGGCTGCCTGTTTCTGGACGCCTTCGCGTTACTCGAAGCATTCAAGGGACAGGATTTTTATGCCAATTTCGCCGACCCTAACCACCTGAGCCGGTTGGGCCATGAGCGTATTGGACAGGCTCTGGCCGCGGTTTTACGTCCGGCCGTCACATAACCGGCATTGAACTCTAGCCCAACACTGTGACTCTCCGGTTAAAATAGGGCATCGGCCGGCGGACATGCTCCGCCAGCTTGACGAGGGGCTGCAACAACCCCGTGGATGGGACGCCCGCGCCCGCAACACAGCATTCCGTTGCGCGGCTGAGGTGAAAGTGCATCCACTGCAGCTCTAGCTGGTGCTTTCAACATCCCCGTCCACCGTATCCGCATGCTGAGAACGGCAGGACTGAAGGCGGAAAAAGTGAATCTGGTAATTGACGACGCAAAGGCGGCCTCGTCTGAGGCTGCAAGCTCTTGCACACTTGAAAACTATCTGGTTCTGCCCGACCACACCATGGACGAACGGATCGCGGCAGCGCGCGCCCAATTGGGGGCAACAACGGTTCTGTTGGGTCACCACTACCAACGGGACGAAGTGATTCGTTTTGCTGACTTTACCGGAGACAGCTACAAGCTGTCGCAGGCCGCCGCGGCAACCACCGCCAACTACGTTCTCTTCTGCGGCGTGCATTTTATGGCGGAGAGCGCCGATCTGCTGGGGCATGAGGGGCAGCAGGTCATCCTGCCAGACCTGAACGCCGGTTGCTCCATGGCCGATATGGCCGAAATTTCGCAGGTTGAAGCCTGCTGGCAAACCCTGGAACGCGCGGGCGTGGCAGCCGACACCATTCCGCTCACCTATATGAACTCCACCGCCGCCATCAAAGCCTTTTGTGGCGAACGGGGCGGATTGGTGTGCACCAGTTCCAACGCCGACCGGGCCTTCCGCTGGGCTTTTGAGCGAGGCAAGCGCATCTTGTTCCTGCCCGACCAGCATTTGGGCCGCAATACCGGCTTTGCCATGGGCATCGGACTGGACCAGATGCAGGTGTGGGATCCATGGGTGCCGGTGGGCGGGCTGACGACTAGCCAACTGGCCAGCAGTCAGGTGGTGCTGTGGAAGGGCCATTGCGCCGTGCACCAGCGCTTTTTGCCCAGCCACGTGGATCAGGTGCGCGCCAAATTCCCGGGCATCCAGGTCATCGTGCATCCAGAATGCCGTTTTGAGCTTTGCCAGAAGGCCGACGCTCTGGGCTCGACCGAGCGGCTGATCCGGATCGTCGAAGAGGCGCCCGAGGGCTCCACCTTTGCCATCGGAACGGAGATCCACCTGGTCAACCGTCTGGCCAAGCATTTTGCCCCGCTCGGCAAGAAGATCGTTACCCTCGACGAAACCGGCTGCCTGTGCACCACCATGTACCGGATCAGCCCGCAACATCTGGCCTGGGCCCTGGAAAATCTGGTGGAAGGCCGCGTGGTGAACCGCATCCAGGTTAAGCCGGAGGTCAAGCGCTGGGCGCGTGTAGCGCTGGACCGGATGCTGGAGCTCGGCTAACCAAAACGCTCCATGGGGGCGGGAAGTCACTTCCCTGCCCCCCAAAGAGTACCCATCCGAAGTGCGCGGCCGTGCAGAAGTTGCCGCAAGCTGGCTCTATTCCCGCAGTTGCATTTCCCGTATTCTGATAAGAGTCGAGGTCCCCATGAAAACCTTCACCCTGGAAGAAGCCCAATCCCTCTTGCCCATCCTGGAGTCTCTGCTGAAGCGCGCGCTTGAAGGCCGCAAAGCAGCAGAGGCCGTGGAGGCACGCCTGGCAAACCTCTCCCGCCGCATCTTCATCAGCGGCGGCATGCGGATTGAAACCCGGGCCGTGGTGCGGGAACGCAATGAGATGGAGGACCACCTAAAGCAGGTACGCGAAACCGTTACCGAGATCGACGCCATCGGGGTGCAGGTGAAGGATCTCGACACAGGCCTGCTCGATTTTCCCTGCCGGCTGGATGACGAGGTAGTGCTCCTGTGCTGGAGGATGGGCGAAAACTCCATTGACCACTGGCACACCATGGACACCGGCTTCAAGGATCGTCAGCCCATTGACGAGCGATTCCGCCGCCGCTCTACAGGCAGCAAGCCGAATTAGGCCGCAGAAGCATCGCTCGACCCCACGCGCTCAGAACATACCTCAGAACCGTTCTCTCCCCGCAACTCCTTTGATTCCCCGCGAGTACAAATTCACCTCCGCGTTTTCCCCTCCCGGCCAACCTGCAAAGTCAGCCCATCGAGCGTAGACGCAGGAATCTGGCCGTAAACACCCGTCCAGGCCCCTGCGCGTGGAAATTCATCCTTTTTCGGGAAAATCCCTGAGTCCTTTGCTCTACCCCAAACATCCTTTGTAGGGTGAAAATGGATTAATCCACTCTTCTTAGCCGGAGCCTTTGCACCGGTGTATCTTCTTGGTTGCCGCTGGCCCCACGGATGAGGCGCAGTGTGCACAATGCAAACCTCCAACCTTTTTGAAGGAGTCTTCCATGGTTAGTGTTGGTCAGCAGTTTCCCGAGTTTGATTTGACTGCTTGTTTGAGTGTGGATCTGAAGAATGCTTTTGAATCGATCAATAGCTCCAGCTATCCCGACAAGTGGAAGGTTTATTTCTTCTGGCCCAAGGACTTCACCTTTGTGTGCCCCACGGAAATCGCGGCCTTCGGCAAGGCCAATCAGCAGTTCCTGGATCGCGACGCGCAGATTCTGGGCGCCTCGGTGGATTCCGAGTTTGTGCATCACGCCTGGCGCGAGCATCATCCAGACCTGACCAAGCTGCCTTTCCCCATGCTGTCGGACATCAAGCGTGAGCTGAGCCAGGCTCTGGGCATCATCGATCCCGAGGCCGGTGTTGCACAGCGCGCTACCTTCATCGTGGACCCGAAGAACGTGATCCGCTTCGTCTACGTGACGGATCTGTCGATTGGCCGCAACCCGCAGGAAGTTCTGCGTGTTCTGGACGCTCTGCAGACCGGCGAGCTCTGCCCCTGCAACTGGCAGAAGGGCGAAGAGACCCTGCACGTCTAAGCCTCAGGCCGTGAAGCGGCGTTTGGCCTTCCAGTTCCGCGTTCCCCACGGAGAGTTGGATACCCAAAAGCCGCTTCCCACCAGCATAAGTTCCGCGCTTCCCCGCGTCGAATGGTGTATCTCCTGATTGCCCGCACGGCAGCCAGGAGGTACACCAGCCTTTAGTCGGCCCTCCCCTCCTCCCCCACTGCATGCTCTGTCCTCTTCGATTCGCCCCAAGTTTGCTTCAAACTCGTGGCAGCTTCCGTGAGCATTTCATCTTTCCTCTGCGTCTCATTGAGGGAAGAGCCTGGTAGCTGCAGGGTGGGCTGCGCGGCGCACGTCTCCGTCTGATCCGCTCGAGCGGTTTCAGGATAGATAGACCCCATGCGATAGCTTCCAATGTCGCCCCTCCTTGGGGTCGGGTCGACTGGACAGCTTCACTTCGTGGGTACAGCAATCCTGAAACCGCTATAACCTTAAAGAGATGGGCCTAGGCCAGACAGTTGCGCCGGAACCAGCACCAGAGCTGAGGAGAAGGAATGAAGATTACCAAGTGGGTGAGTGTGTTGTTGTTGGGCGCAATGCCCCTGCTGAACGGGTGCTCCAACTTCTGGCAGGCCCCGTCGTCGAGTTCCGACGGCACCACAACCACTACACTGTCCAGCGGCGTGTTCTGGGTCCTGAACATTAAAACCGCGCAGATTGTGGCCTACTACGTGAATGCCGGCACGTTGACCAAGATTGCCTACTACTCCACACCTGATACACCCGTTGCGCTCACCGTTGCGCCTTCCAACAGCTTCCTGTATCTGAGCACCCTCAACAAGGGCATCTATATTTACACCATCAATTCCAGCGGAACGCTCACCCTCAGCAACTCCTCCAGTCCCATCTCCACCGATCAGGCCTACGCCATGCAGGTGGATTCAACCGGCACTTGGCTGGTTGAGGCCATGAGCGGCACGGCCAGTCTGTACGCTATTCCGATCAGCAGTTCGACAGGCCTGCCCACCGCCTCCACGGAGCAGAGTGTCGGCATCGCAGGCAGCTCGATTCAGCAGTTGACCATCTCGCCGGACAATGCCAACGTCTTTGTGGCCATGGGAACCAGCGGCACGGCCACGGTTCCCTTCGCCGCCGGCACCGCAGCTACTGCGAACCCCTTCGGTACGGCAACCACCATCCCTGTGAAGGGCGGCAGCTCCGGCTCCGCGCTTTCGGTGGCGGTGGACCCCTCCAACCGCCTGCTCTATATTGGCGAAACCTCTGCGACCTCCGGGTCGAACTCCGGCGGCCTGCGCGTCTTCAAGTACGGCGGCAGCACCCCGACGGAGCTGTCCAACTCGCCGTATGCAATCAGCGGCCTGGCTCCCTATTCGATCCTGCCCGTCTACAGCGGCAGCTATGTTTACGTGGCCAACCGGCAAACCGCATCTGGCACGGCTGGACTGATCAAGGGATTCTCCATTGCCAGCTCCAGCAGCAGCTATACGCTGACCGCGCTCGGCAGCACCTTCTCGGCTGGTACCCACACCGTAGGGCTGGCGGAAGACTCTTCCCACCAGTTTGTCTTTGCCGTGAGCGCCGATGGCAGCTACGACCTGTCCGGCTACGTGTACGACTCAACCAACTCCGGCTATCTGGATACCGTGATTCAATCCACCACCGGCACGGATCCAACCCAGGCCAGTGCCATTGCCGCCGCACACTAAGACAGGCGAGCGCTGAAAAACGCGCGAGCGTGATCCACATCCAGAGAAAGCCGGCTTATCGGCCGGCTTTTCTCTTTCACCCAGCACATGTATTCAGGCCCTTTTCCGACCGTACCTGTTGACCAGTTGGGAGCCTGTATCCACCATTCATGGTGCAAAATGCTATCCTCAACTAGTCGAAACTGCCCGTGAAACCGCTCTTTCCAGCACATGTGGCGCGCCCGATGCGCCTTCGTCCAGTAGCCACTCTGGTGGGATTGCTGTGTCTTGTGACGTTGGTTGCAGGCTGCGCCCGCTTCCGCCATCGCAAGGAAGATACGGTCTACGTTGCGGCCCGGCAAACCTATTTACATGATCGCGTGGCCGCGGTTTCAAACCGCGTGGCCCAGGTAACCAACGGACAAAAACTGCAGGTCTTTGAACGAGGCCGCCGCTTTCTTCACGTCCGGACCGAGAAAAACGAGGTCGGCTGGATTGAAGACCACGCCGTCATCGACGCCAAAGATGCCGACGCCTTTATGCAGTTGGCCGACACTCATCGTCAGGACACGATTACGGCCCGTGCGACCCTGCGCGACGACCTCTACATGCACTTGACCCCTGGCCGCGCCACCCAGCATTTTTACCTGCTGACCGGCAACACCAAGGTGGATCTGCTCGTGCGCGCCTCGGTGGTAAAAACCACCGCGACCGGTGCGCCGATTGCCCCCAAGCCGGTAACTCCGCCGCCTGCCGCCAAACCGGCTGCTCCAGCCGCCACGGCCAAGCCGGGCACGCAAGCCGCCGCTCCAACCCCTGCACCCGCTCCTCCCGCTCCCGCCCCTGAGCCGCCACCGATGGAAGACTGGTGGCTGGCGCGCGACGCACAGGGACATACCGGCTGGGTACTGGCTAGCCGACTCGACGTGGATGTACCGGACGAGATCGGCCTGTTTGCCGAGGGTCAACGGATTGTGGGCGCATGGGTTCTGACCAAGGTGGATGATCCGGAATCGAGTGCCGCCAACCATCAAGTGCCGGAATTCCTGACGATTATGTCTCCTCTCAAGTCCGGCCTGCCCTATGACTTTGATCAGGTACGGGTCTTCACCTGGAGCATTCGCCGGCATCGCTATGAGACGGCCTATCGCCTGCATCCCATCCAGGGCTACCTTCCCGTGAAGGTGACCCCGGCCACGGACAAGGCGCCGGCTACCTTTACCTTCACTATTCCAGGCGATGGCGCTCTGGCCACCGACAAGACCACCGGCGTCACGCGCCCCGTTCACCCGCGCACATTGAGCTTCCGTTTGGTTGACACCCGCGTGGAACGGACCGGACCGGATCTGGCTCCGATTCCTGTCCAGCACGACACGGACAACAAGCCAGGAGCCCAGGCCAACGCCAACGCGAAGAACAAGAAAAAGAAGAAGTAGCATCAGGCTCAAAAAGTAAAAGCGCGGGAGCCGTAGCCCCCGCGCTTTTACTTTTTTGCTCTACATGCCCAGAACAGACTTCTGCGCCGCGAAGATCTCGCGGATCCCCACTTCGGCAAGGTCAATCAGACTATTGAGCTGCTTCCTGGAGTAGCTTCCCTTTTCGGCGGTTGCCTGGGTCTCCACCAGGCCGCCATCGGCCGTCATCACCACATTCATATCCACTTCGGCCTGGGAGTCTTCCTCATAGCAAAGGTCCAGCAGTTCAGCTCCGCCCACAATGCCAACTGAGGTAGCGGCAATGAGCTGCTTCATTGGAGAATTCTTAAGTGTCCCCGCCTTGACCAGAGCATTGAGCGCCAGAGCCAGGGCCACGGCCGCGCCAGAGATGGCCGCAGTACGCGTGCCGCCATCGGCCTGCAGCACATCGCAATCCAGGATCACGGTCCGCTCGCCAAGGGCGTGCATATCCACCACCGAGCGGAGGCTGCGGCCAATCAAGCGCTGAATCTCGTGGGTACGGCCGCCAATCTTGCCGCGTTCGCTCTCGCGCGGGGTTCGAGTCACCGTAGAACGGGGCAGCATGGCGTATTCGGCCGTGACCCAGCCTCTTCCTGAATTGCGCAGCCAGCCAGGGACACCCTGTTCAATCGTGGCATTGGCCAGAACGCGGGTATTACCGAACGAGACCAGAACGGAACCTTCGGCCGTCTGGACAAAGCCCGGAGTGAAACTGAAGGAACGTAGCTGGTTCGGGAGCCGTCCGCCGGGGCGGAAAGAGTTGTTGAGGGAGTTCGAAATGGTCTGGCTCATAGGGGGATTGTACGAGAGCTTGGGCCAAGTTGGGCATGGTTCCCAAAGTGGTTCCGTTACGGGAATCACGCCCGAAAGAGAACTGGCCCCGGGAAACCCTCTTTAATACATTAAAAATCAATACCTTACAGATTTTCCCGACGCTCAAACTGTTCTGAATCGGGACAGATACGTCCCGAGTTTTCCACAGGTCTGTGCGGGTTTTAGACAGTAAGTTGTTCCCTTCTTAGGAACTTAGACAAATGGGTTCTGGTTTGGCACGCGACGTGTACATAGAGAAGGCAAGAAAGGCCAATTCTGAACCAGACGGATTCCAGAAATGGCACAGAACGGAAGGGAGAACGGCAATGCAACAGTTGGATCGAGTCACGGCGGTGCCGGTAGCAGGTCAATTGGAGACGAACGGTACGAGCGAGCGTCGGCGCGTGGAAACCGTGGTGGAAACCCTGGCCATGATCGGTAGCCGGGGCGAAACGCTGGCCGAGGTCGCGCATGACACCCGCAATATGGTGACCGCACTGTGCCTCTACTGCGATCTGCTGGAGGAGCCCGGCGTTCTGGCTGCCCCCTTCAGTCACTATGCCAACGAGCTGCGTCTGGTGGCCGGTGCCAGCCGCCGCCTGGTGGAAAAGCTGGTAGCGCTGGATGCGCAGGCTTCAGCAACGGTCGCGCTGCCCGCTCTCGAAGAAGAAGAAGCATGGCCCACGAACTTTACCAATGACTTGCTGTCCCGCCGTCTGGTCACCCAGCGGACAATCCAGCCCACGGGAGCGGAAGACAACTCCGCTGGCCACATCCGCAATCTGGCAGCGGAACTATTGGCCAACCGCAATCTTCTGGCTGCTCTGGCCGGCCCGTCCGTGGCTCTGACGGTGGAAACCCACGGCGGCGCGTTGCCGGTGCGGCTGACCGCTGAAGATCTGACCCGCATTCTGGTCAATCTGGTGAAGAACGCAGCCGAAGCCATGGGAGGCAAGGGCCGCATTCAGATTGCTCTGGCCGAGCAGGGCGCGGACAACGGCACTCCCGGACAACTGATCCTCACGCTGGAAGACAATGGCCCCGGCATCCCGGACAACGCCATCGAAAAGATCTTTGAATCTGGCTACACCACCCACAAATCCGGTCAGGGACACACGGCCTGGACCGCCAACCATCGCGGACTTGGCCTGGCCATTACGCGGTCGATCCTGGAAGCTGCCGGCGGACGGATTTTCGCCGCTCACAACACCACCCGGGGCGCGAAGCTGCAGATTGAGCTTCCGGTCAGCACAACTCGCTAACCGAGCCAACAACCACAAGAAATCAGCCCCGGAACTCTCCGATTCACCGGCGGCATCAAATTGGGTTTCCATCGAAGGACATGAGGCGAATATGATGTTTGAGACGGTTTCAACTACGCAAACGATGGACTACATTCCACAACCCGCCGAACCTGTAGTGCGGCTGCACCTTTTGGTCGTAGATCCGGACCCAGCCGTTCGCTCGGCCTGCGCCGAGATTGCGGCCAGCCTGGGCTATGCTGTGGAATCAACCGGAGACATGAACCACGCGCGCTCGCTGCTGCGGGGCCGTGCGGCAGATATTGTTCTGATCAATCTGCCGTTTGGTTCCAATGCCGGCCTGGAGCTGGTCAGCGAAGTTAAGCTGCTGTATCCGGATACCTCGGTGATCGCCATGACCAGCTCGAGCTCGGTCAATGCAGCCGTGGAAGCCATGCGCTGCGGCGCCTCCGATTACCTGACCAAACCGTTTGCGATGGATGAGCTCTCAACGGTGTTGGACCGCGCCGCGGCCTCACACCTGACCGACGCCTCAACCCGCCAGTTGCGGGAACGGCTACGGCTCTCCCAGGGTCTGGGCGCCATGATCGGCCGCTCCGGCGAGATGGAAAAGCTCTACCGCATTCTTTCCAAGGTGGCCGTGACCACGCACCCGGTTCTGGTGCTGGGCGAGAGCGGCACGGGCAAGGAACTGGTGGCACGCACCATTCACGCCTACGGCCCCAACGCCCAAAAGCCCTTCCTGCCGGTGGATTGCGGTTCGCTGGTACCCACGCTGATTGAAAGCGAACTGTTTGGCTACGTGAAGGGTGCCTTCACAGGCGCCAACCGTTCCAAGGATGGCTTGCTGGTTTCGGCCGAGGGTGGCACGGTCTTCCTCGATGAAATCGGAGAGCTTTCGCTCGATCTGCAGGCTAAGCTGTTGCGCGCTTTGCAGGAAAAGGAAGTCCGTCCAGTCGGTGCCACGCATCGCGTGCCGATCCGGGCCCGGATTGTAGCCGCCACCAACCGCGACCTGGCCTCCATGGTGGAAAAGGGCACCTTCCGCAAAGATCTGTTCTATCGCCTCAATGTGGTCAACCTGCGGCTGCCGGCCCTGCGCGACCGCCGGGAGGATATTCCTCTCCTGGCTGCGCACTTCCTGGACCGGATCAGCCGCGAGCACGGGCACAAGTTCAACCTGAGCGACGAAGCGCTGCGCACCATGATGCGCTACGACTGGCCGGGCAACGTGCGCGAGCTTGAAAACAGCGTGGAGCGCGCATGCGCTCTCTCTTCCGGACCGGTGCTGCATCTGGGCGATCTGCCCACGCAGTTGCAGCAGCAAGGCTTGGACGCTCAGCGCGTTCCGGCTGCCGGCGAACCTCGCGAAGAGGCTAAACCGCCTGAGGTGAAAACCCTGGCGGAACTGGAAAAGGATGCCATCCTGGGTGCGATCCGTACCCTGAATGGCGACAAGCTCCAGGCAGCCAAATTGCTGGGGATCGGCAAGACCACGCTCTACCGAAAGCTCAAAGAATACGGCATACTCGACCCACTTCGGGACGAGTAAAAAGACGGACTAAAGCCGGAAACATTCCAGCCGATAGCTCCATTGAGGGAATTGCAACAACCATTGCGATTCCCAAAGGGGAACTATCCGCCGGAGCTGAGCCGCAGACTCAGTGCAATTTCCGGCCTCAGTCCTCCTTGGTCGCCGCGATCACCGAATGAGGATCGGCCCGTGGCAGAGCCCGGCTACCACCGGGATTCCAACCAAAATTTTCACGCAGTCGATGGAGCCAGTTGTCTCCCTACGGGATCTCTGACTCTCATCACAAGGTCTTGAGGAGCGCCCTAGCGGGGCATCCTGGAAAGAGGAGCGGGGATGAGCATTCTGATTGTTACTGGTATTGAAGGCGCCCGGAATTGCGCAGCCGTTGTTGGCGCGCAACTGAGCATGGAAACTGAAGTTGCCGAAAGCCGCAAGCAGGCTCTGGCAGCACTCCGCCGCCACGAGTTCAGCGTGGTGGTTGTGGACGAAACCTTGGCCGAATGCGATCCGGCCGCTGCTGAAACTATCTGGGAGCATGCCGGACTCGCCATTCCGCTCCAGCTCAACTTTGCGCTGAGCGGTGCAACGCGCGTCATCCGCGAAATCCGCGCCGCCATGCATCGCCGCGAACGCGAGCAGGCCCTGGCCCGCCGCGCCGCTGCTGCCGCCATCGAGACCGAGCTGAAGTCCACCGTGGCCGGGCTCCTGCTGCACTCGCAACTGGCTTTGAATGGCGCTGAGATTCCTGCGCCGGTAGCCGACAAGCTCCGCGTGGTGGCCGATCTGGCCGGCAATCTTCGTCGCCAGTTGAGCACGCCGCTTGAACAGCGCCACGAGACCGCAGCCTAGTTCTGCCTCCTGACGCGGCCCGGGAGCGCGTTCCAACCGCTCCCAGTGCCACGCACGGACTGTAGAACCAGATCGCTCGTTCGTGGCCTTACGGCTCCCGCGCCGCTCGCGGATCGGCTGCCCGTCAGGTTCCAACCTGGTGGACGTGGATTTCAATCTGTCCGGGAAACCCGCAGTATGCTCTGCTCCCGAACAACACCACTGGCTCCTAGCCACAGGGCAGACTGGAGCAAAAGATTTTTTTGCGTTGCACGCGCAAGTGCCGGAGCGGCTTCTATCGCTCCGGCTTTCTTTTTGCCGCAGTACTTTCCACAGCCTGAATTACGGTGCCGGCTTGTAGCCCTGCCACAGATATTCGAGCGCCTCGGCCAGAGTCTGCTGCTTCACCGGCCGGTCGCCATGTACAGCATTGTGCGCGAAGACAAACTGGTATTTGTAGCCCTTGGCTGCGAGCACACGGGCCAACCGCTCGCTGGCTTCCACCCAATCGTGCATGCCATCGCGCATCCAGTTGGAGTTGAGCAAATCGCGATCACCTACCTCCATCCAAAGGCGAATGGGTTTTGGTTCCGCGGCCGCAATCAGCGTCTCATGAAAGCCCCACGCGCCATGTGGATACGCATCGCTGTGCGGCCATTGCTGATTGATCCACGTACCGGAATAAGCCAGCACACGGTGATAGCGTTCCGGGTGAAACCAGGCCATGATGAGTGAAGCGGCGCCGCCGGAGCTGGTACCCATGGTGGCGCGGCCATCAGGATCATGAGTCAGCCGGACGTGCGCCTTTTCTTCCACCAGCGGCAACACCTCGGTCTCCACAAAATCCGAGTAGCGGCCGCTCATGGTGTCGTATTCCAGTCCCCGTTCCGAGCCCTGCGCATCACCCGAGCCATTCGCAATGGAAACCGCAGCCAGCGGAGGAATTTTCTTTTCTGCAATCAGGTTATCCAGCACGGTAAACAGCAGCCGGTCTGGACCGTCGGCACCGATGATGACTGGCAGCACTGTGCCCGGCGCATAACCTGCCGGCACGTACACCGCCACCAGCCGTGTGTACGGCGCGGGATGGCTGGTTGTGACGATCATGCGCGTGGGATCTGCCGGATCGGGAGTGCCCCAGGTGCCGGGCTCACGCGCAATACCGGGATAGAGTTTGCTGTCCGTGGAACGCATGGTGAACTCCACGATGGTTCCCTTCGGCACACCCGCATGTTCGCTGGCCTCCGGAGCAGGTTGATGCGTGGGGCCAATCACAAAGTTGCCATCGGCCGTGGGAGCCGGCAACACACCGTCCGGCAGATCCGCCGCCGGCACAAAGCCCGGCGTGTGCGGGTCGCGCGCGGGCGGCAAAGGACGTGGCGGCGCCGTGTGTACGCGATCAATGGAGGCAGCATCCGTGGCGGGCGCGGTGGAACTTTGGGCATGAACAGCCAAGGCCAAGCACAGCGACAAAGCTGTGGGAAGAATCCTCAAGGGCAAACGGGACATTGCATCGTCCTCCGTAGGTTGAAGCTGGAGCCAACTGCAAAGGCATACGGCTCCGGTGCGGCGATTGTAGCCGCGGCGCGTGGCTTCCCTCTTTACGATTCCGCGCCGCGGTCCGATTGCAGGGTCCACTTCTGCTGCCACTGCCGGAACCGGCAGCTTCTTCCTCACGCTCTCCGATTTCAGGTGGCAGAAACAACATCGCAGCCCTGCACAGGCATTAAGCTAGGAACAAGATGAACGAGACGGCTGTACTCCTGATCGATTGCCCGGACCAGAAGGGTCTAGTGGCTCGGGTTTCCGGATTGCTCTATGAGATGGGCGCAAACATCCTGCATGCCGACCAGCACCAGGACCACGGCCAGGGGCTGTTCTTCATGCGCGTGGAATGGAGCATTGCAGGCGATAGCGCCGGGGAAAATGTGGCCGACGCCAACGAATTCGACCTGGACGCCTTCCGGGCGCGCTTTCAGCCGCTGGCAGAAGAACTCGGAATGCGCTGGACACTGCGTACGAGTGCGCGCCGTCAACGCGTGGCGCTTTTCTGCTCGCAATATTTGCATTGCATGGCCGACCTTCTGCATCGCTGGCGCACGGGCGAGCTGAACTGCGAAATTCCGGTGATCGTCTCGAATCATCGTGATGTGGAGCGGCTCGCGGCCTTCTACGGCATCCCCTTCGAGCATGTGCCGGTAACGGCCGCCACGCGCGCCGAGGGTGAACGGCAGCAGATCGAGCTGATGGAGCGCTACAACATCGATCTCATCGTGCTGGCACGCTACATGCAGATCCTCACACCGAATTTCGTGGATCGCTACCCGGCTCGCATCATCAACGTGCATCACTCGTTTTTACCCGCATTTACGGGCGCGAGGCCGTATCACGCGGCCCACGCGCGCGGGGTAAAGCTGATTGGCGCCACCAGCCATTACGTCACCGAGGTATTGGACGACGGACCGATTATCGAACAGGATGTAGCCCGCATCTCGCATCGCGATCAGGTGGAAGATCTCGTAGCCCGCGGTCGCGATCTGGAACGGATGGTGCTCTCGCGCGCGGTGCGCTGGCATCTGGACCGCCGCATTCTCTGCTACGGCAACAAAACCGTCGTCTTCGACTAAGCACCTGCGGTGCGGCAGACCGCTTCGCGTCCTCTGTGGAAAGCACGCACGTCCGCTCGAGAAGCAATCTATTTGCCTACGAAAGAACCATGGCGAATGGATGGGATTGATATCGTATTCTGCAAGGCGTGATCCTCTTTGCCGATGCCGCGCGCAAGATCAGCAAAAACCTGGAGTCCATCCGGGACGGCAAACGGCCCGCCATGGTCAGAATCGGAAGGTTTACCGAAAGCCAGTTAGCCGAGATCAACCAAGCGCGCCAAGCGCAGAACTTTGCGCCGTTACAGGCCACGATTATCTTCAAGGGCTTTCACATTTACCGCGAAAGATGCATAGAGAACGATTACATCCATAGAGGATGTTCTAATACAAATTCAGTGCGCACTCTCTGATTCTTCCCGCCTTTGTGTCGCACATCGGATGTTGACGATGCGGGCGCAGGCTGGCAGGGTGGATGCGGGAGGGAACCTCATCTACGACGAGGCTGTATTTGAGTGCACGGGAAACTTTCCCTTCGCGCATCTGTTTTCTGTCATTCCCAGAGGCGATGGCCGCACAAAGAAGTCACAAATGATGAAAGGGCCACTCGAAGAGTAGCCCTTTCAAAAAGCGAAGGATATTTCTGCCCGGGTAGCGCTTTCCGTCCGGACCTCAACCCTTCGTCTTCAATCTTCCCACAGGTATGCTGAAAGTCAAGCACAAATGGGCATCTAAGCTCCTTGCCCTCTCTAGCAATGCTGGAAACGGGAAAGGTGGAGTCGCTACTTCTGCTATTTGCTTTCCTTCAGTTGGGCAAGAGCTTCGCGCAAGTGGCACCAGGTTTGTTCGGGGCCTTCGGGCAACACGCGGGTTTCCGCTACGGTGGTCATGAAGTTGGTATCGCCTTCCCAGCGTGGCATGCCATGCAGATGCAGGTGGCCGGCAACGCCTGCGCCGGCAGCTTTGCCCAGGTTCAAACCGAAGTTGAATCCATGCGGTTTGTACACGCGTTCCAGCGCGCGTTCCGTCAGTTGGGCCAGATCCATCAGTTCATGCGCAACTTCACGCGGCATCTTCGCAATCCGGTCCAGATGGGCATAGGGCATCACCATCACATGGCCGTTGGTGTAGGGATAAGCGTTCAAACAAATGAAGCAATGCTGGCCGCGCAACACCAGCCCGGCAGTAGCTTCAGCCTCTTCCGCAGTCATGCCGTCGGCAATAGCCCAATCGGTAGAAGCTAAAAGATTACAGAAGACGCATCCGGAGTCCTGACCAGGCCAGCGGCTGAATGCGGCGGGAACGCCCGGGCGCCGCGCCGTGTCTGCCGTTGTGACATAGGAATACCGCCAAGGACTCCACATCCGATCCATCGCACACACCTCGGGCTCCAGTATAAGTGCGCGCGATTGGGATACCGCGCCTGCGCGCAGCGGCATTTGCACAGCCAGCAGTGCGTTTATCCGCATTCGTATTAAGTTTCGTTTGCAATGCGGGATTTGGGGCAAATGCGTGGGAACTTTGATTGACGCTGGAATCCATGCATTGCTACACTTATGGCGTAGCTTCCTGCGCGGATTCCAGCAGTGAGTTGCGGCCGTATTCCCACAAGGCCGACACCTGCCGGGTGATTTCCAAGGAGACTCGTCCTCGTCTTGACGCCGGTCATCTACCGGGAGGGCAGCTCCGCGAACGAAAAACTCGTCAGGTCACGCGTGCCAAGGCGGAATTCGGTCTAGAAGTACAAGGTCAACGGCCGGCCGTCTTCGCTGTTGGGAGCCTTCCCAGCATGCGGTGACTTCCGAGCCGGGAACCAGGAATCCCGGAGCCGCTTGGAATGTCGAACGTCCTCAATCCCGAACCCGAGAGCACAACCCTGAACACCGAAATCGAAACCCCTACGCTCGAGACTGCGACGGAGGCTATTGCCCCGTCGTCCGAATCCACGTCCACCCCTGAGACCGCTGTAGCTGTCGAAGCACCCGCGCTGGACGCCGATACCACCACTGCACCCGCCGACCAGGCCGAAGAAGCCGCCACCGAAGAGCACTTTGACTCGATGGATGACTTCTCTGCCGCTCTTGAAGCCTTTGAACGCGAACAGGCTGCTGAAGCCGCTGCTGTTGAAGCCTACGGCGACAAGATTGTCCAGGGCACAGTCATCAAGCAGACCGAAAAGCACCTCGTCGTGGACGTGGGCCTGAAGAGTGAAGGCCTTGTTCCCCTCGAGCAGGTCACCGACCACACCGGCGCCGTGAAGTTTGTCGCCGGCGATGTGATTGACGTGGTGATCGAGCACGAGGAGCCCGAGGGTGGCTATCTGGTCAGCTTCGAAAAGGCACAGCGCCTGCGTGTGTGGGATTCCATCGAGAAGGCATCGATTGAGAAGACCCCGGTGATCGGCACAGTTGTGGCCCGCGTCAAGGGTGGTCTGACGGTCGATATCGGCCTGAAGGCGTTCTTGCCCGGTTCGCAGTTGGAGATCCGTCCGGTTCGCAATCTGGATGGCTATCTTGGCCAGCAGATCGAAATCCGCGTGATCAAGCTGAACAAGAAGCGTGGCAACGTGGTGGTGAGCCGTAAGGAGATCCTCGAAGAAGAACAGAACTCCCGCCGTTCGGCCACTCTCGAACACTTGGGCGAAGGCGCGGTTCTGACGGGAACGGTCAAGAACCTGACCGATTACGGCGCGTTCGTTGATCTGGGTGGCATCGATGGCCTGCTCCACATCACCGACATGAGCTGGGGCCGCCTGACGCATCCGCGCGACCTGGTCAATGTAGGCGATGAGATCCAGGTGAAGGTGCTCAAGTTTGACAAGGATAAGCAGCGCGTATCGCTCGGCTTCAAGCAGTTGACGCCTGATCCGTGGCTGGATGCTACCGAGCGTTATCCGGTGGGCGCCCATGTGCATGGCCGCGTTCTGTCGGTTACCGACTACGGCGCGTTTGTCGAGCTCGAGCAGGGCATCGAAGGCCTGGTTCACCTCTCCGAGATGACTTGGTCCAAGCGCCTGAAGCACCCCTCCAAGATGGTCAAGCCTGGCGACGAAGTGGAGACCGTGGTTCTGAACGTGAACCCGGCCGACCGCCGCATCTCGCTCGGCATGAAGCAGTTGCTGGAAAATCCGTGGGAGAACCTCGCGGATCGTTATCCGGCCGGCACCATTGTTGAGGGCCGCGTGCGCAACCTGACCGACTTTGGCGCCTTCATTGAGATTGAAGACGGCATCGATGGCCTGGTGCACGTGTCCAACCTTAGCTGGACCAAGCGCGTCAAGCATCCTTCTGAAGTGGTGAAGAAGGGCGAAAAGGTGAAGGCCGTCGTTCTCGGCGTCGAGCCGCAGAACCGCCGCCTTTCGCTCGGCATCAAGCAGCTCCAGCCCGATGTCTGGGAAAGCTTCTTTGCTGCCCACCGCGTTGGCGACGTCGTCCACGGCAAGGTGCTCCGCACCGCGCAGTTTGGCGCCTTCGTCGAAATCGCAGAGGGTGTCGAGGGTCTGTGCCACATCTCCGAAGCCGGTGAAGGCGAAGAGGGTGCCAGCAAGCTTGATGTGGGTCTTGAGCACGAGTTCAAGATCATCAAGATCAACGTCGAAGAGAAGAAGGTGGGTCTCAGCCTGCGTGCCGTCGGCCAGGAAGCCAGCCGCGCCGTGGTCGAGAGCTACAAGGCGGAGCACAAGCACCAGGTCTCCAGCTCCACCACCACACTCGGCGACCTCATCAACTGGAAGAGCAACTCGTAACTTCCAGCTCCGAGCAAAGCAGAACGGCCACCCTTCGGGGTGGCCGTTCTGTTTTGAGGGACTAGGGGGGACGAAGGGAATAGGGACTAAGGGACGAAGGACTAAGAGCGCGGTACGAGGACGTACTGGATTCCGTCTTGCGCGCTGAACAAAGATGCTTGTTTCCGAGAATAAACAGAAAAAGCCTTCGGCATAGCCGAAGGCTTTTCCCTTACATCCGGACTCTCTCACTCCCTAGTCTCTAGTCCCTAGTCCCATAGTCCCCTGGTTCTTCGCCCCTCTATCTCTGCTTCATGTTGTAGAGGAAGAAGGCTCTCAGCTCCAGATAAGGTCCGTGGAAATTCCGTGGCAGCGCTGGATAGTTGGAGCCGGTCAGGGCACCCCATGCGGCGCGGTCCAGAGCCACATCGCCCGAGCGACCTTCCAGCACCACACTGCCGTCCATCAGACGTCCGTTTGGCAGAACCTTGAAGCGAATGGCCACCATGCCGGATTTGTAGATGGGCGCGTTCACCTCATCTGGAATGAGCGGATCCCAGGTCTTTTCGGTCTCGTAGTGCCAGGCATGCAGCCAGGCGCTGAAGTCCACGCCCTGGGTATCGGAGAGCACCTCGACGCCACCAGAACCGGCTCCGGGATGCATGCGCAGCGAGCCTGCGCCCTGTTCGCCACCACCGCCGCCCTGGTTGCGATTCTTGGCCGCGCCGCGCATGGCGTCGCGCAAGGAGTCCAGAGGATTACTGGAGCCCATGGCAAAGTTCGGCTTGGGCACAGCCGTCGGATGGGAAGCCTCCTGCTGAGCCTGCTGTTGCGGAGGCACCGGCGTGGGTGGTGCGGCCGGCTGCGGCACGGCTTGCTGCTGTTGCTGCGGAGGTTGCGGCGCAGGTTGCTGCTGAGGCTGCGGAGGCGCCTGCCGACGAATTGCGTCCAGGGTCTGCTTATCCACCTGCGGCTGCTGGATGGGCTTCACCGGCTTGGGAGGAGTTTTCGGACGCCACTGCGGGCTGTCCATATAGGTGAACTCATCCTTGTCGTGCAGTCCCTTTTCCACAATCGGAGGAGCCTTGAAGACGTACTTGGGCAGGAGAAAGAGCGTGATCAGCAGAACCATGTGCACCAGAATGGCCCAGAGCACTCCCTCGCGGAGGCGCGCCCAGCGGCGCTCGTCCTCCAACTGGCTGATCATCTCCAACAACTCGTGCGAGTCATAGTTGACCCAGCGCGAGGTGGAGCCACCGCGTTCGACGGGCGACGCAGCATCCGTCGCGCCCGGCTCAGCGCTGTTCTCCACGGCCGGGAGGTTCTTCGTCTGCTCTGCTTCCGACGGCTGGATCTTATTTTCTGGCGTTTCGCTGCTCGACATGCGTTCCTGCTGACCGGCACCGGCCTGGCTGGCCACCGGCCTTTGCCTTGTTTCCTTTCTTTCTATTCTCTCATCTGGCTGACAACAACTATCCCGACCATCTTATCCGAGCCGCAGGAGAGCCGTCTTCGTGCGCAGTGCGCACCGCGCCCCGTACAATAGTTCTTTTGGCGTACACGCAAGGCAGCCTCAAACTGCCGCGGACGCCCTTTTGAATGGACGGCCCAGGAGCCGGAAAGGGAAGACGTTTGAAGCAGTTTTTTGTTCATCTTATGGCCCGCTGGAATACAGTCCTTTTGCCGGCGCTCATCAAATGGGGTTTAGGCGGTGCTTTTGCCGTCGCGGTACTGGACTCCTCCTCGATTCCAGTGCCTGTCGATCTGGTGCTGGCCCTGTACATCTGGAATGACAAATCGCATTTCTGGCTGTATATCCTGCTCGCGGCAGTGGGCTCTGCCATCGGAGGCCTGGTGCCTTACGGCATTGGTCGCGCCGGTGGCGAACTGTTCCTGCTCAAGCGGATCAATCGCCAACGGATGGAGCAGCTCCGGACCCGCTTCGAACGCCAGGAATTCCTGGCGATGATGATTCCCTCCATGCTGCCGCCTCCTACGCCCTGGAAATTGTTCGTGTTTGCTGCCGGCGTGTTTGAGATGCGGGTTGTACCGTTCATGATTGCTGTGGCGCTTGGCCGGTTGATCCGCTGGATGGCGCTTTCCGCGCTGGTGCTCACCTTTGGCCCCGGTGTGGTGGACGTGGTGGCGCATCATGCGGGCCCGGTGGTGGGAGTCATTTTTGTGCTGATGCTGGCAGGCTTTGCCTGGTGGTGGATCAAGCGTAAACGTGCGCTGCCCGCAGAAGAGCTGTAACTACTTCCCGGCCGTTATGCTTGCAGGTTTCCGGGGCATCCCACCCCGGAAACTCGTACAATGCTCGTCAGGTGAAACGCGATGAAACGTGTCTATATGGACGCCAACGCCACCACGCCTCTGCTGCCCGAGGTGGTGGATGCCATGCACCCCTATTGGATGGAGCAGTTCGGCAATGCCTCCTCCATCCATCTCCACGGCCAGCAAGCGCATAAGGCGGTGGAAGCGGCGCGCGAGCAGGTAGCCGCCTTGTTTGGCTGCCGCGAGGCAGAGGTGGTCTTCAATTCCGGCGGTACAGAAGGCGACAACACCGCCATCTTCGGTACGCTCAAGCCGGGCGACCACTTTATCACCACCTCGATTGAGCATTCGGCTGTGCTGCGCGCCGCCGACCGGATGACGGGCCACGATGTGCAGGTCACCTTCGTCAATCCCGAGCCCACCAGTTGGATCAACCCCGAGGCCATCCGCGCCGCCATCCGCCCCAACACACGGCTGATCAGCGTCATGCTCGCCAACAACGAAACCGGCGTGCTGCAGCCTGTTGAAGAGATTGGCCGCATTGCCGCCGAGGCAGGCGTCCTTTTCCACATCGACGCGGTGCAGGGCGCGGGCAAGATTTCTTTGCAGGTGGAACGCTTCGGCTGCCACCTGCTCTCGATCAGCGCGCACAAGATGCACGGCCCCAAGGGCGTGGGCGCTCTTTACGTCCGCAAGGATACGCACATCGATCCGCTGATTGTGGGCGGCAGTCACGAGCATCGCCGCCGGGCGGGCACGGAAAATGTGCCGGGCCTCGTGGGACTGGGCAAGGCCGCTGAGTTGGCCATGCACTCGCTTGCCGATGGCACGATTGACCGGCTGGCCATCCTGCGCAATCGCCTGGAAGCTGGCGTGCTGCACATGGAAGGAACGCATGTTCATGGCGGAGGCGCTCTGCGTACCGCCAACACGGCCAACATCGGCTTTGATGGCGTGGAAGGCGAAGCGCTGGTGATTGCGCTCGACCTGAAAGGGATTGCCGTCAGTGGTGGATCGGCCTGCTATTCCGGCACCACCCGGCCCAGCCATGTATTGATGGCCATGGGGTTAAGCGAAACCGAAGCCCGCGCCAGCCTGCGCTTCAGCCTGATGAAAACCGCCACGGCAGAAGACGTGGATCAGGTTCTTACGGTACTTCCGGATGCCGTGGCGCATCTAAGAGAGTTGTCGATAGCTGCAGCGCGCTAGAGCCAGCTAGACCAGATTTGCTACCTCCCCTGCTTGCCCGTACATTCTGCAAGCGCGGGAGGCCTATTGAAGGATTCTTCCCCATGACCGAACCCACAAGTATTGCCGTCGCCATGAGCGGTGGTGTCGATTCCTCCACGGTAGCAGCCATGCTGGTAGCGGCTGGCGAACGCGTGGTGGGCCTGACGCTGCAGCTCTGGGATCAGAGCCGGCTGGCCGGCCACGCCGGCATTCCAGAAACGCCGAAGGCTGGTCGCTGCTGTTCTCTGGACGATGTGTACGACGCCCGCAAGGTGGCCGAACACCTTGGGATTCCCTACTACGTGGTCAATCAGGAAGCTCGTTTTGAACGCGACGTGGTGGAGCCCTTCGTGGAGGAGTATCTGGCCGGACGGACGCCGATTCCCTGCTCGCTCTGCAACAACCATCTCAAGTTTGACCAGTTGCTGCGGACCGCCCGTTCCATCGGCGCCGAGCGGATCGCCACGGGCCATTATGCGGTGAATGAGTTTGACCCGGAACGTGGTCGCTGGCTTTTGAAGCGCCCTGCGGATCTGGCCAAGGATCAGACCTATTTCCTCTTCGGCCTCACCCAGGAGCAGTTGCGGCATACGCTGTTTCCCTTGGGTGGGCTGGTGAAGCCGGAGGTGCGCGGTATTGCGCGCGAGCAGGGGCTGCGCCTGGCAGAAAAGCCCGATTCGCAGGAGATCTGCTTCATCCCCGGCGGGGATTACAAGCAGTTCATCGCTGCCTACATGGAGGACAAGCATCGTCCCGTGCCCGACACGGCCGGCGAAATGGTGGACAGCGCAGGGCGGGTTATTGGCCATCACACGGGGATTGAGAACTTCACCGTGGGCCAGCGCAAGGGGTTGGGCGTCGCCTCACCCACGCCGCTCTACGTGCTCCAGATCGACCCAGCCAGCCACCGCGTCACGGTGGGCGCCGATGAGGAGTTGTCCACAACCACTCTGCGGGCCCACAAGCTGAACTGGATCAGCGTGGAGCGGCTGGTGGAACCCATGCGCGTCCAAGTAAAGATTCGCCACCGCCACGAACCGGCCTGGGCCCTGCTGACCCCGGCGGGCGAGGATCGGG
>Ga0207738_100016_pt1 | contig 43071 bp, 23 predicted proteins | sample LuqExpMetagenom9_FD_187767 | JGI IMG/M metagenome (GOLD analysis project Ga0207738, IMG submission 187767) | Tropical forest soil microbial communities from Luquillo Experimental Forest, Puerto Rico - Sample 9 (SPAdes) | ecosystem: Environmental > Terrestrial > Soil > Tropical forest ... | reverse complement strand
AGTTCACCGTCTGCGAAGGCGAGATACTCTGCGCGGCCGGCGATGTGGCGACGGTGAACTCCGGCGCGAGCACCGTTGCAGAAGTACCTGTTGAAGTGCTGGCCAGGAAGTTTGTATCACCGTTGTAGGTGGCCGTGAGAACTGCGGAACCAATCGGTAGCGAGGCAACGTTCAGGGTGGCTATGCTTCCACTGACGGCCACAGGCGTAGAGTTCAGGAGTGTTGTGCCGCTATAGAAGCTGACAGTGCCGGACGGCGTACCACTGGTGGTTGAAGCTACCGTCGCTGTGAGCGTGAAGGGCACCCCGTAGATGGGAGTTGCCGTACTCAGCGCAAGTGACGTTGTCGTTGGCGCTTGAGCAATGACCACAGAACCGGTTCCACTACCGAGTGAGACGCTGTAGTTCGTCGCCGCAGACCCTGTCAACTTGACAGCAATGGCATACGTTCCAGGGGCCGAAACGGATGTAGCTGCCGTAGAGAAAGAGGCCGCCACATTGCTCGTATCCTGCGCCAGAACGCCAGTCAGTGTTCCCGTAAGGGACGGAACACTCTGCCCGTAAAGCATCTTCACGCCGGTAGCGAGCGCGGTCACGGATGCGGGTGTGACAACATAAACATAAGCACCGCTGGAAATTGCTGCGTTATTCGCATCCCCTGCGTAGGATGCCAGGATGTAGTGCGTCCCCACTGACAGATGGCTGGTGTCGAGAGCGGCAGTATTGGCGGCGAGAGATGCGCTTCCAATAACAGCAGGGCTGGTGCCCAGGCCATCGTAAAACGTGACGACACCTGTTCCCGTCTGTCCGCTGTTAGCGAATGTCGCAGTCAGAGAGCCTGTGCCGTAAACGGTCGTAAGAGCACTTCCAATAGCCAGCGATTCAGCACCGTTGCTACTTTGTCCCCCTGTGGTGTTGATGGTACCGCCGGTGGTAGTGCGCACACGATTATTGTCGGTATCGGCAAAAGATACTGAATTCCCTGTAGGAGAGGCTGCCACAGCCTGTGGTGTATCCAGAGTCGCGTTGGTCGATGTTCCTGTGTCTCCGCCAAATCCTTCGCTACCATTGCCGGCGATCGTCGTCACCGTTCCATTGCTGATGGTTCGAATGCGGTTGTTGTCGCTATCGGCAACATAGATGGTTCCATCGACTCCAACGGCAATTCCGGTGGGCCGCGCAAAGGCTGCAGACGACGCTGTTCCATCCGCAGTAAAGGTCTTTGCGCCGGTACCTGCCAGAGTACTGATGATCCCGCTGGCTGCCGTCACCATGCGGATGCGTTGATTGAGAGTATCGGCAATATAGAAGTTGAAGGTTGCGTCGACTGCAACACCGCCAGGAGAATCGAGTCCTGCGGATGTTGCGGGACCACCATCTCCCGAGAAAGTCTGTTCTCCATTCCCTGCGACCGTTGTAATAGTTGTCCCAACAATCTCGCGAATCCTATTGTTGTTTGTATCCGCGATATAAACATTGCCCTTGGAGTCAACGGCTACGGCCAGAGGACGGTTGAGCGTTGCCGCGGTAGCTGGACCGCCATCGCCTGAAAAATCAGGAACGCCGGTTCCGGCAATGGTATTGATAACGCCTGAGCTCACTTTGCGAATGCGGTTATTGTGCGAATCGGCAATGTAGAGATTACCGCTGGCATCGGCGGCGATGCCCATCGGCGCATCAAGCTGCGCACTGGTCGCGGCACCTCCGTCGCCAGAGAAGCCCTGCTCTCCGTTCCCCGCCACAGTCGTCAGCACACCGTTGAGATCGATTTCGTAAACAACATGATCGCTGGTACTGGCAATATAGAGATTTCCAACCGCGTCGAATGCTAACCCACCAGGATGACTGAGACCAGCATTGGTAGCTTCCACGCTGTTTGCAGAAGCGCGAATCGAATGTCCGGATTCCAGGCGCGCGAGAGCTGCCGTTTGCGCCTGATTCTGCGCATGAACACCAAGCGGCGCATGCAGCGCGAGAACTCCTGCAATGACCATCAATCTGCCAACAAGATGCCGTGCCCCGCTTTTCGCTCTCACGCTTTCGGCCGTCCCCCTTGTTCTCATCGCTTCCTCTATTCAGCTACGCAAACTCATCGTTGATTCCTGCGGTTCGTTCTCATCCGAGGTCTCTGTTACGCTTTCTGCTCTACGCAGCCATCGCAACATTCGGGGATAAATGGAAGGATTCCCTGGAAGAGCGCGCGTCGTCAGACCAATCCACCAGAGAAATGGCAAACCAATGCAATTGCCCTGCGCAAAGCCCTCCAGGAGCGCTCTGCTCTGTCCGCGATACCCGTTGGCGTGAAACACAACTTCCGGCGGAAGGCCGATATGCAGCGCAGCAGCGTACGACCACGCCAATGCTCCCATCTCTTCCGCAGCATCTCCCGATTGCGGAAATTCCTCGACGCGTCTCTCCGGAGTCATTACAGCCAGATGCCCTGCCTCGTGCAGAAGATCTCCGACATACAGCAGAGCATCGGGATCGACTCGAAGCCCACCGCTCACCAACTGAATGCCAGGAAGAAAGCTCGTAGCTGGAACAGCGCCGAAGTGTATCTTCAAGCCAACCTCACGCAGGAACGCCAGAATGCGATGCAACGCGTCCTGCCTGTCACCCTCCGCACCAGCCTGGGAACTGACCGCCTTCGGCGGGTCCAACTCCAGCCCGCTGGTCTGAGTGCGCGGTGCACGCCACTCCATCTCATACGACAACGCGTCACCCGAGGCGCGCACAAAGCCAAGCCGTTCATAAAGCCGCAGAGCAGAACCCGTCTTCGCAACACAGAGCCGAAAAGGCACTGCCTCCAGTGCGGCCACTTGCTGGATTTGCCGAATCGCCCATGCGCCAATCCCGCGATTGCGATAGTCCGGAAGAATCGCCAGATCGATGCAGCGATAACAATCGGTCTGGCGTTCCACCAAATGCCTGCCCACGGCGGTTCCATCTTCTCGGCAAAGAATCATGTCGACAGCCGCGGGATAGGCCAATGCATAAGACTGCTGGCGGGCACGAAACTGCATTTCCAGCAGCGGCTGAAGCTGCTGTGCAGACAAGCCCAGCGGCGCGAATTCTGCTGCTTTTGTATCGGCAAACAGGGTGAAGAGCAGCGGCTCATCGTCCGCTGCTCCTCGCCGCCATGTCAGTTGCGCCATACTGCTGTAGCCTCTGCGCCAGCCCGCTAGCCGCGCGACGGGAAGATGCCGTTGTAGGCAATGATGTAATTGATGGCCAGGTACAATGGCGTTGGGATGATCGGCAAACCATTGCCTGTAGTCTGCACCGTGACCAGGGCTGCTGTATCTCCGCTGTTGCCGTTCGTGCCGGTGGATGAGCCTGTGGTACCGGCGCCCATGGAACCGGTCACAGGGCCCGCTTTGAACAAGCCGCTTTGCCCAGCCAGTTGTCCTCCACCCCCGGTGATATTGTTGTCGATGCCGGATGTATTGCTGAGATAGTTCCCCGACGGGTTCGGCAATGTGGGGGCTGGATTCGTTCCATACGAAGTTGCATCGCAAGGCACGGAAAATGGATGCGTATGCGCAGGGACCGAAACCGTATGGTTATGCGCCGGCGATGTAGCAAGGTGCGTATGGGCTGGCAGATTGCCGATAGTCAATGCAATCTGCTCCACGCCGCCGGTCTGGCCGATGTTGTAAACCTGACTAGAGGGCGACATGCCCGCGCCGATTGGGAAGCGGCCCTGAAGGTTCGGCAACTGGAAGTTCGATGTACCGTTGCCACCATAAAAGGTGCCGACGATGGCGAACAGAGCTTGATAAGCCGAAATAGGCAATAGTTGCCCCTGGCAGAGAAACCAGCCAGTGGGAGCGAAGTTTCCGGTGAAGATTCGAATCTCTCCGATAAACGGATCCATGCTTTACTCCTTCACTACTCGTGATAATTCGCGTTGTCCTCGGGCCACTTGGTACCGCCCAGGTTTGCATGCGCAGACCTTGAAGGAAAAACTACCGCACTACAGTTTCATATCAAATGCCATGCAGACTGCCGCTCTTGAACTCTCTGGTTCTCCCCTCGCTTGTCGTCTATTGCGATTGCAAAGGAAAGGCAATTCCGCTTTCTCTCAACTTCTTTGCACGATCATGTCGCTCTCCAGCGGTTTGCCCGTTACGGCTTTGAACCTTTCTGGATTCAATCCGCATTCTGCAGCAAAAGCGAATCAGTAGCAGGAGAACGCGACGAGGAATATAGATCCAGTTCCCGTAGTCGAGGGAGCCTCAAGCGTCATTACGGTTCCTGCGCTCACCGTCCCTGGAGCCGTCACCGAGCAGCTTTGAACTGTTCCACCGCTGGAAATACCAACCGCGCAGCTCATGATGCTAAAGCCTGGTGTAAATGTGGAACTCGTGCTATTGGTCGTAACCGAATCGAGTGTGAATGTGCCGGCCGTAGGGGCATAAGAATAGATCGTCATACTCGGGGTACAGGAAGCCGGAGCAATGACGATTGCGCTGCTATTGATAGAGGTAGGAGAACCACCGCTACCTGCAGGCGATGAATAGGTAGAGCTTAAATTGGACATAACGTGAGCACCGATACTGTACGGAATGCCATACGGCGCTCCGCCTGAGCCCAACGCAACGCCCGTCCACTTGGACTCCGAACCACTGGCCCCTGGTGTTAAACCCACGTTGTTATCAACCAGCGAAACATACATCGAGTTGTTGTAGGTCACCAGGGAACCTGTTGCATAGGTCGTCCCGCTGTTCCAAGCAGATGTCAGGCCGGTGCCGTTCAAACCATTCGCACCGGTTGCGCCGGTAACGCCTTGTACGCCGGCCGGACCGGTTGCGCCGGTGGCGCCGGTAGCGCCGATCGCGGTGATTTGTTGCCAGTAGGACGGGCTGCTGTCAGGATTGTGGCCGACGTTGCTGTTCACCAGCGATATCCACGACGCCCCCTGCCCGCTGGTGTTACACGCGCCCGAAACGTTGCAGTAGACGACGTCTCCCGCGTTGTATGGCGCGGAGCTGGAGTAATTCGTAATCGCAGCAATGGTCCCGGTTGCACCGGTTGTGCCCGTTGTACCAGTAGGACCGGTCGGTCCAGTTACGCCGGTAGCTCCTGTCGCGCCGGTGGCTCCAGTAGGGCCGGTTGCACCGGTTACGCCAGTAGCTCCCGTTGCACCGGTAGGGCCGGTCACCCCGGTTGCTCCGGTTACACCCTGAATGCCCTGGAGGCCTTGAATTCCCTGACTGCCCGTTGCTCCGGTGGCGCCCGTTGTTCCCGTCGCGCCCGCCTGAGCCAGCAATGCCCAGACCGATCCATCGGAGCCGGGCGTGACATTGAAATTACCCACCAAAGCGATCCAGCTACTTCCGTTCAGGGAAGCCGCGTCTCCAATGTTATAGATGGTAGAGTTGCTCCACGTGCCTTGAAAGCTGACAGGCGGGCCCGTGGCTCCGGTAGCCCCGGTAGTTCCGGCGGGGCCTGCTGCGCCAGTAGCTCCAGCCACACCCTGGATGCCCTGTGCACCGGTCGCTCCCGTTGCCCCGGTGGCTCCAGCCACGCCCTGAATTCCTTGCGGTCCCTGCGAAGTGACCGTTATGTCGAGAGAAGACACATGTGAAGTCTCATCGTTCTCCTTCGCATCCAGAACGAAGCTGCCCGCAGTGGAAGTAAGCCCGATTCCGAAGTTACTGGACGGAGTGGTGATCCAGCTCTTTACAAGAGAGGTAACGTCGATCACGATGAACTGTTCCGCACTGGTCGGGGAGACTGTCGCAATCGATGTCCCGAGCGACGGAATCGTGCTATAAGTTACGCTCAACTCGCTCCAGGAACCCAGGATCGGCTGAACGGAAACCGTCCCTGTCTGATTCACACGATTGACATACAGAGTTAGCGTAGCCTTGCCGATCTGACTGGACGTTGTGCCCGCAGGCAGCGACGACAGATCAAACTGAATCAGTGCGGTTTGCCCGTTTGCGACGTAAAGATTCGAAAGAGCGCCATAATTCCTGGATGGATGCGCGCTGTTTACATAAGTATCTCCGGCTACGATTGCCTGCGTGGCATGGGCGATTCCACCTGTCAACAAGGCACAAAACGCCGCGACGAACGGCAGCTTCCAGCTAGGCTGGCTCATATATACAATCTCCTGGCACTACTCACAAACAGGTCCATGCGAAACCCGCGCAACTCCGCAACGTGCAGCGGAGCACATTCGATTCGCGTATCCAGCGACTTAACTGATCTGTTGTCTTTTAGCCGCTTCTGTAACCAAAGATCGGGGGGAGAATAAGAGGCCACAATTGATATATCTGAAATCCCGGGGGATACGCAAGAAGTTTTTATGTAAAACCGGAAAAATAATACCGGATTCGCAATTAACCGAGTTAGGCGAGCAATTCGTTTCCTGTAGGAAGAATTATCCACGGTCGGACCCATCCAAAGCAACCCACAAAAAGAAGAATTCAAGTTGCGGATTCAAGCCAGTCGCAGCACTCCGCACACCTTCATCCGCCAGGAGGCAGAGAAATCCGTAGACTCTTCGTGCATAATGAGCATATTGTGCGCCCTTTTCGTGTCTTCTGCAGCGGAATCTTTCTGTTGTTTCTTCTTCCCATGTTCTGGGCACAGAACATGCCCACACAGGAAGCTCTCCGTGCTGTCGATCAGTTAGTTGACCGTTCAGAGCCTATACACTTGGCTGAAGCCCTGACCAAACAGTATGGCCCTCGTCTTACCGGTTCCAGGCATCTGCGCCAAGCAACCGGGTGGGCAGTGCATGAAATGAATCGCGCAGGATTGAGTCACGTCCACACAGAAAGCTGGACCATGGCTCGGGGATGGCGGCGGCTGCACGCGAAAGCCCGACTCACCCAACCATATAGGAGTGCGTTAACCGTATCCTCATATGGATGGTCAGGCTCAAGCCACGGTGCTGTTCAAGGCGATGTTGTCCTCGTCGACGGAAATGCGAAGCTGACGGAGGAGTCTGCGCACGAATGGACAGGCAAGATTGTCCTGGTGGCTCCAGTGGCGAACGATGGCATTCGAGCAGTTGCAGATGCGCGTATTTTGGCGGAACTGGCGGAGAAGGCTCATGCGCTGGCGGTCATTGACGGGATCGGACGGCCAGGACGCGACATCGTACACACCGGCCCCATCGGTTTCCCCGGACAGACCACTTCAGTTCCCTTCCTCGATATGCCTGCTACACAGCGGCAGGAGCTAGAAGCTCTGGTCAGGAAAGGCGCCGCACCCAGGCTTGAAATCGATATTGCCAACAAATTTACCCAAGGACCGGTTACGGCAGAAAACGTCGTGGGAGACATTCAGGGCAGCGTGCATCCTGAACAGATCGTTCTTGTAGGAGCGCACCTGGATTCCTGGGATCTGAGCTCGGGCGCAGCCGACGATGCCGCCGGAGTTGCCGCTGTGCTTGCAGCCGCCCGCGCCATTCGCAGCTCTGGCGTGCATCCCGACAGAACAATTCGCTTCGTTCTGTTCAGTGGGGAGGAGCAGGGCCTGCTTGGCTCAAGAGCTTATGTGGAGCGGCATCGGAAAGAGCTGGCAAACTACGTCTGCGCACTCATCATGGACTGGGGTGCTGGCCCCATCACACGCTTCCCCCTAGCTGGACATGCGGAGCTGGGCAAGCCTTTGGACGATCTGTTTTCGTCGAGTGACGCATTGAACTCCATTCACACATCCTCCGGCTTCCTAACCTTTACCGACGGATTTGCCTTCACACTTGCAGGTCTCCCGGGCATAGGACTACTCCAGGACTCTCCCAACTACGACCGTGTTGCTCACTCAACAGAAGATTCGTTGCAGGCAATCGACGCCGATGCACTTCGCTTCAATACGCGCGTGCTTGCACTTTCGGCGCTTTGGCTTTCAGATTGGCCGCAGAAGCCAGGTACGATCTTCACGGAATCAAAAAATGAACAAGCACTGCACCCCGTACGCAACGTTCTTCGACTCCTCGGCATGTGGCCGTACGAACACACGACATCTCCCAATTGAGAGCCCGCTCGCAAGCTAAAAACGGACCATCGATTCTTTTCCGTCACCACCTACCCTGCTTCCTTGTCCGACCTTAGGCCGCAACCAGCTTCTGCTTACAAGGAAGCTGTCGTCCGGAAAAAATCATTACATCGGAAGAAGGATGCAGGGGAAAGCTGTACCATAGGTCTAGCGAATCGCACCATGCCCATGGAGAGGAGCAGAGTGATGACCGACTTAACAAAGAATCGTTCTCTCTTTCTCTTTGATGGCCTCTGTGGGTTTTGCAACGGGACGGTTCGTTGGGTCTTGAAGAGGGACAAGCAAGACTCGTTTCGTTTCGCTCCATTGCAGTCTTCGCTTGCCGAAACACTTCTCCGGAAACATGGAGTGGTAAGCGCAACGGAACTCCAGGATACAAGCGCCTACTTGCTTGTCGCTTTTGATACGCCCGAGGAAAAGCTACTGTGCATGTCGGACGTCACCGTCTATGCGTTGCTTCAGCTCGGTGGCATGTGGAACGTCCTGGGGCGAGCCCTCCAGTCTGTCCCGAAGCCCATTCGCGACAGCGCATATCGGCTTGTGGCGCGAAATCGTTATCGCTTTGCAGGAAGGTCTTCGACCTGCGAGATCCCCTCCCCCGCTACACGAGCAAAGTTTATCGCGTGATACGGCACCACAGACTCGGTCACTGACAACCTGACGTTGAACTCCTGTCCAGCTCTCTTGGTGTAAGTATCGTCCGGCAGAACCGACAGGCACTGACCACATTCCAACGCACCAAGACCCTGGACTTTCGTCACGGGTTATTGTTTGCAAAAGTAGTCCTTCCATCCCCCATCAAAAATATTGCAGCACTCCATCTGGCCGCACAAATCATTTTTGGGTTATGATCTGTGGACCGGAAACGCATGCACAGTGCGCCGGCAAAGATCCCCGCACCATGAACAACTCTTGGCGATGTAAACTGCATCAATTTTTCCCCTCCCAGCGCACCATGCTTCATCGAACTGCCATAGGCAGCTCAAATCATCGGTAGCTTCTAACTCAGTCGGACTCTGGTAGCCAAAGCGCCCCACCTGTAAGAGGCACTAGAGGCATAGTGGTTTTTCGCAATTTTTTCAAGTCCCGTTCCACGCAAAGAGCCACGTTATCCCCGACATGGCCTTTGGGGGAGATGTGCGGGGCTTATACGAATCACATGGAAAACGTTGAAAGGGAGGATTTGTGATCACAGGCGAAGAACTTCAAATTGCATTGCAACCACTGAATGATGTCCGCCAAACGCGCATTCGGAGAGTGTTGCCGATCCAGGTTGTTGACCAGGCAAAATTCGGTGGCCCCGCAAAGACCGGAATCGGCAACGAGGGAACAGTGATTATCGTGCTCAGCCGCAACGCTAAGGTGCATGATGCGGCCATGGAAGCTATTGCCGAGGGCGGCTCCGCTTCACAAAAGTTCATTCAGAAGCTAGGCAATCAACTCTCGAAGCTGACGCCTCCGACGAGCGTGGAAGAGTACTTGAAGACCATCAAGAAGGGCGTACCCGTGGGAGCAATCACCTACTGTGGTTGCACGCTCGTCGATCCAATTTGGCTTCCCGCCGGACTAGATACCACACTGCTCGTGTTTCCGTACAATGGCGGGCGCTTGCTTGCCAGCGGGTTCAAGCTGGTGGAATACATCAGCAGCGAAAGTGATCCGTCCTTATGCGCGACGGCACTCAAATATGCGCCCAAGCTAACTGCAGCGGAGCGAGAGGCGCTCACCCTGGTGCCACCCGACATGGTGACAGTGCATATCGGAAATCACGCCAAATGTACCTACACCACACTGGCCGCGCTCGGTGGCGCCACGATCGGCGCAATTGTCGGGACGATTACAGCTCCCGTCGGCATTGGGGTCGGAGCGATCGTGGGAGCAGGAGTCGGCTACTACGCAGGCCAGGCTTTCCTGAATAACATGACAAGAAACATCGACGTTCACTTGACCGATAGCCAGATTTCCAAGCTAGGACCGGCGCAAACCGCGAAGACTTTGGTCAATCTGAGGAGAGAGGCGCTTCTGAAACTTGCCGAGGAAGCAGAGAGAGCACTGCCTGCGGAAACGGGCAAAGACTGATGCTAACCTGGGCGGTTGTAGCGTTCCTGGCAATGTGGGCTGTCGTTTCTCTTCTGGTGCAGGTGCCAATGCTGGGCGCTCGCCTGTGGCGCAGCGACCTTTTCGGCTTGCTGCCTAACTGGAAGTTTTTCGCGCCGATTCCGGGCAAAGGTGACTTTCACTTCTTGTTTCGCGATCGATATGAAGACGTCTTCACCGATTGGACGGAGGTGAGAGTAGGAAAGGCAAGACGATGGTGGAATTGCATCTGGAACCCTCACAGGCGGGACCGCAAGGCTGCATTGGATGCGGCGCAACAACTCCTTCAACAAACACAAACGGTGGAGGAATCCGAAATCTACCTCACGGTTCCCTACTTGGCGCTGCTGACCTACATCTCCAATTTGCCTCGCACATTTCTACCCAAAGAGACGCAGTTCACCGTCTTTTACAGCGACTCGGGCGTGAACGCTGGTGTGCCTCAAATGTCGTTTGTATCCCATGTTCATCCACTCAGCGATGACAACACCTCCCCTCAGAACGAAGCGCGAGTGGCGCTAGCGTGGGAACAGAGAGGAATGATTCCCAGGGAAACTGACTAGGCCGAATAGACAAGGGAACGTCCATACTCAATTTCGCAGAACTGCTGATGGATCGGTAAGGAGAGGAACAAAATTGGAAACAATGTCTCCCGAGAACGCACTCGTCTGGTGCGCCAGAATTACATCCTTCAGTCTCATGCTGTGTTCGCTCGAATTTCTTCTCAACGCGCGCGTCCTTTGCGATGAAGGGCTCATGAGTTGGGAACTGGGCCGCGTGCGCAACCCGCGCCTGCTTACCAGATTCACATGGCGTCTCTACAACTCCATCGTAGGATATCCGCAGATCCTCTTCTGGATTGGCCTGGAGTTTGTCCTTGCGTTATCGATTCTCTTGGGACCGGCGCATTGGACAATCAGCGCGTTCCCTGGCCTGTCGATTTATTTTCTCTCTCTACTCAAGCAGAATCGTACGGCATTCGGATTCGACGGCGCCGATCAAATCTCCAGTTATGTCATGCTCGCTATCGGCGTGTCAGGCCTGTCGCCGGTTCCAATCAGCCGCATCGCGTGCATTGTGTTCATTGCGTTTCAGGTCAGCCTCGCTTATGCCACGGCCGGTTGGGCAAAACTTCCGATGCTTGGCTGGCGCGATGGGTTCTATCTCACGGGCATTCTGAAGACGAATATTTACGGTACACCTCAAGTTGGTGAAGTTTTGGAGCACTATCCTCTGGCCGCCAAGTTCGTTACCCGTTCCATGCTTTTATGGGAGTGTACATTTCCCATCGCACCCTTCCTCCCCGCGCCAATGGCCTACGGATATCTGGCTACGGGTGTGTTGTTTCACGCAGGCAATGCAGTGTTGATGAGACTGAACACTTTCTTCTGGTCATTTCTGGGAACCTATCCCGCATTGATCTGGGTGATACAAAACATTCCGACTACCTGGCGAATGGGAAGAGTGCACCTATAAGGGATCGCATCGATTGCCGCTTGTCCGCAACTGGCGAAAGCGAATGTGCGGCCATCGTTTCTCTGCATGCTGCAAACCAGAACAGGCGAGCGGAGCCATGTACGCCACGGCGTTCACATCCACGCCAGTTGATAGATATCGGCCGACCAAAGACTCACGGCCAGAATGGGCGAGCCATCGGGCGTTACGCCTTGGAAGGAATAATCGGCAGCATCGGAAATCTGAATATCGCTCAACTGAAAAATCTTTTCCTGCTTGCGTGTTTGCCAATCGAGCTTATAGATCGGCAGGTTCGGCTCCATGAAGGAGTGGTAATAAATCGAGCGGCTATCGGCTGACCAAACTGGATTATCGATACTGATCGCTGGAATTTCAGTCCACTGCTGTGTAGCAAGATTACAGATCCGCAACTTGCGCTGATCAAGGGTAATGGCTGCAAGATACTGCCCGTTCGGAGACCAGCGCGGGCTGAACAAGCCCTTCGATCCTTGCAGCTCCGTCACTTTTCCCGAGGTGAGATCGATAATTGAAATGGCCTTATCCGCAGCCTCTTCACCCATGTAGGCAGTAGGCCGCCCAAAGGCGATTTGATGTCCATCAGGCGACCAGCTTGGGTCAGCCTCGCTCCGTTCCTCGGGCTGCAACATCTTCGCGCTCGATCCGTCCATCGAAACCGAATAAATCTTCCATGCCTTGCCCGCTTCTTTTCCCATGAAAGCCAGCTTCTGCCCATCCGGCGACCACGTCATCATATAGATCTGCATGGGAATCGAAGTTAGTTGAATCCGTTGCGAACCATCCAGACGACTGGCCCACAGCATTCCCTCGCTATTGCTGACCCAGGCTACCTTTTTGCCATCGGCGGTAAATGCAACATGCGTCGCGCCCGACAGCTCGGGCAAGAACGGAAACATCGCATGCTGATGCGGATCGTAGCGATAGAGGAGGTTGCGGCTGTGTGCGCCAATCGCTAGCAGCCGTTTGCCGTCGGCAAAAACCACGGGCGAGGAGAAAGAAACTGGACCGTTTGTAATCTGATAGGGATGGTGCGCAAACCAGCGACGCGGCCAAGACTCCGGCAGTGCCCAGATATTGTTCTGCCCGTCGCGCTCTGATTGAAAAACAAAATCAGCGCCATCGGGTGTCCAACTGCCGCAGCATTCTCCGTTCGCAGGATTCCATCCCGGCAGCAAGGGATAGGCCTTTCCGTCGGCGGCACGCACCTCCCAGAGCGAAGGCGTATGCGTGCGCGGATCGATGCGTGTAAAGCGCAGGTATTTGCCATTCGGCGACCAACGCAACCAAAAGGCGCGCCCACCGACCGCAGCCAGCCGGCGCTGACTACCATCAAGACTGACAATCCGCAACTCGTCGCCTACGGCATAAACAATAGCATCGCCGTTTGGAATCCAGGCTGCATCATGCGCCAGCACACCGGGAACCATGCGCGCCGCACTGCCGGAAGTGGCCACAATCCACAACGGCTGCTCGGCCTCGGGAGCCAGATGATTCCGCACCAGCAATTGCGATCCATTGGAAGAAATGCCGATCAAGGTTGGCCCGGCAATCTCCGGATTCACTTCAAGCGCATGCGTCTCGTTGTCGCTCAGATTCAGCACAGAATACGTCAGAACAAAACGCCCGTCGTGCACCTCGTCGAAATAGACACGCGTTCCGTCTGTCGCCAGGCCGGGAAAGCTCTCCACCATCATGTCGCCCGGAAAAACGTGACCCGACCAAGTAATCTGCCGCATGGCCATTGGCGGTCTCGGCACGTGCGATCCCCAAATAAGGACAACAAGCAACAGTAAAAAGACCGCGCCCGCGCCCAGCAGCCAACGCATGAGCCTGGCTCGATGGGAACTCAACGAAAATCCGTCCGCCACCTCCGCCCTAGGCGGCGAGACACCCGGCACAGCGGAAGACGAAGTTGTTTCCTCCGTCCCATCTCGCCGGTAGACAGGGGTCAGAAAACGGTAGCCACGGCGTGCAATTGTTTCGATGAAACGGGGATTTTCGGCCGAATCTCCCAACTTCTCGCGGATTTTATTGATGGTCGTGGACAGACCATGATCGAAATCGACCACCGTTCCGTCGCCCCAAAGAAGCTGCCGCAACTCCTCGCGCGTGACAAGCTCACCTGATCGCTCCAGCAACAGGGTCAAGACGCGGATCGGCTGCCCTTGCAAACGCAGACGCGTTCCCCGTTTGGTCAACTCGCCGGTTTTAAGATCGAGTTGAAACACTCCAAAGCAGAGTTTATCCGTTGATGAATCCGGAGAATCCATACCAGCCAGCAAGTCTAGCACTGCGCAGATTGCTCAGTCTACTTGTTCCAAGCAGAAGAATCAGAGACGATATATTCTCCGAAGTGATTATTTTTCATGTGGATACCAGATGATATCTATTTTGTTTGAAAGTTGTACCGCAATGCCTTGTCAGTTTAAGAACCCGCTTTCTATTCTTCGTCTGCATTTTGAATCATTAACCGGCCGCTTGAAACTCATCATGCAAAAAGATGTATTCCGCGGAAATCCAATCGGGAATCGAAGACACTTTCCGCGCACTTTGAGGAGGAACCAAGTGAAATTTCGCAACATCCTCTTGGCTATTTTCGGCATTCTGTTCACCACGATGTCCGCTCTGGCGCAGATAGACCGGGGTGCGATCGTCGGAACAGTCACCGACAGCAATGGCGCAGTCATTCCAAAAGCCAGTATCAAGATCACGAATGAAGCCACTTTGGTATCAGAAACGACGACCACTAATACCGATGGACAGTATCAGGCGTTGGCGCTGATCCCCGGTCTCTACACCATAGAGGCGCAGGCTCAGGGGCTTGCGACCGAAAAGACGCAACACATCGAAATACATGTCCGCACGCGCGCGGCCATCAACTTCCGCCTCCAGGTAGGCAGCGTCTCAGAGACCGTCATGGTTTCCAGCGACACGCAACAGTTACAGACGCAGTCAGCCGATATGGGAGGCGTTGTCAACAGTCAAACTGTGAATGACCTGCCGTTGAACGGGCGTGTCTACGCGCAACTGGCACTGGTCGAAGCCGGCGCCAGCAAGTATTACTCGGGATCGAACGAAACCGCCGACCGCTTCAGCATCAACGGCAACTCGGAGATGCAGAATTACTTTGCCCTCGACGGCATCGACAACAACTCGGCTTCGACCAACCAGCAGGACAATTCCATGCAGGTTGTCCAGCCTCCGCCTGACGCCATCGAAGAATTCCGCATGCAAACGCGCACCTACTCGGCGGAGTTCGGCAATTCTGCTGGCGGAGTCGTCAACGTTTCCACCAAATCCGGCACCAACCGGTTTCATGGCGATGTTTGGAACTTCCTGCGCAACGATAAACTCGACGCCAACACCTTCTTCAACAACTTGAATGGCGTCAAACGCGGCCACTTTAGTCAGAATCAGTACGGTGGGGTTCTGGGCGGTCCGATCCACCGCGAGCGCTCCTTCTTCTTTATCGACTTTCAAGGCTTCAACAGCCGTAAGGCCGTCACGCAAACCGCGACAGTGCCTACGCCGCTGATGAAAAACAGTCACAATTTCTCCGAGCTCTCCTACGCGCTCAGTCCGGCTGTTCCCTCGCAGTCAGGCTGCATCGTCAACAATGTTATCCAGACAGGCTGCCTGGATTCGGCAGCCTTGAAACTGATCGCTCTCTATCCCGACCCGAACATTCCCAGCGCAGTCGCGAAGGAAGGTCAGGCTGGCAGCTTCAGCGGCGGAACCAACTATCAATACCTCACCACCACGCCGAATAATACCTATTCGGGCGACGTACGCATCGACCACAATCTCAACGACAAGAATCATCTCTCCGGTCGCTTCAGCGTCTCGCGCATCAACTCGGTCGATCCGCCCTGGACGGCTAACGGCCTGGCCGGCGCCAGCAACTGGTCCGCTGACAATTCAACACGCGGCGAATCGCTGAACCTCTCTTGGACCGATGCAATGAGTCCCAAGCTCTTCAACGAAGTGCGCATCGGCTACAACCGTATGTATGCGCTCAAAGAGCCGCCCGGAGCCAGCAACATGGGCACCTCCCAAGCCGCCGATTACGGCATCACCGGCATGCCCGTTACCCGCTACAGCATAGGACTGCCACCGATCAACATTGGCACATTTCAGGCCATCGGCAGTTCGCGTTGGCGTCCGCAAAGCCAGGTTTCGCGCGTCTATCAGCTCACCGACAATCTCAACTGGCTCAAAGGTCGCCACAGCTTCAAATTCGGCTACCAGTATTACCGGCTCAACAGCTCGTTCCTCGACATCGAGGCACCACAGGGCGTGCTGACGGCCAGCGGCATCTATACCAACACGAATAGCTTCGGCCTCAGCGATTTTCTGCTCGGCGACATGAGCCTGGCGCGCTATGCCGCTCCCTTCGTTCCGCACACCTTCCGTCCCGGTCATTCTTTCTATGCGCAGGACGACTGGCGTCTGAGTGACCGTCTGACTCTGAACTTCGGCCTGCGCTACGAAATGTACGCTCCACTGCTCGAGCACGACAATAAGATTGCGAACTTCTCTCCTGACAGCAACGGCTCAATCGTCGTAGCAGCAACTGGCGCATCCGGCTGGAAGAACCGCTCTCTGCTCAATCCCGACCGCAACGACTTTGCTCCGCGCATCGGCTTCGCATACCAGCAGACACAGCGTATTGTCATCCGGGGCGGCTTCGGCATCTTCTACCAGCATCACTACCGTTACGGCTCGGAAGCGATTATGAGCTTCAATCCGCCGTATCTTGTCGACACCACGTTGAGCGCAAGCCAAGGCAGCACAACGCCCATCTTCTATTTGAGCAAGGGATTCCCCATCAGCACCTTGAACTCGACCACCACCTCTCTCTACAATTTGCAGATTCGAGCTCAGGATCCGAATCAGCGCACGGCGTATGTTGAGCAAGGCAGTCTCGGAACACAGCTCCAGCTCAATTCCTCAACTTTGTTCTCCGTCGACTACGTCATCAACGTCGGACACAAATTCGCGCGTATCGCCGACCACAACCAAGGCAAGATTACCGGCACGGGTTCAACCGGAGCCCCGGTCGTGGCCTTCCCCTACAGCAATTTGAATAGCGGCAGCCAGCACGCTTATCTCGAATACGCCACCCACAATGGCAACACGAACTACAATGCGCTGCAAACCTCGCTGCGCCATTCCTTCGCACACGGCTATTCGTATGGCATCAGCTATACCTATAGCCATAACATCGCAGACTTCAACACGCCGATCAATGGCGACTACACGCCGCAGAATCTCTACGACATGGCTTCCGAACGCAGCGATTCTGCTCTCGATGCGCGCCATCGCTTCGTCGCCAATGGAACCTGGGCTCTTCCGATCGGCAAGAACGGCTGGCTTCTGAACCGTCCCGGCCATTTGAGCTACATCCTTGGCGACTGGAAAGCCAACGCCATTGTCACGCTGCAGACGGGCAATCCATTCACCGTCACTGCCACCGACATGAGCCAGACCGGTAGCAACCACGCCTCGCGCGCCAACATCATCGGCAATAAATTTGCAGGCGCCACCACCGATCCTCACAAGTACGTTTCCGGCGGAACAGGCTTCTACATTAACCCGGCCGCCTACGCCAACCCAACCGTGGGAACCTTCGGCAATACGCGTCCCTACAGCGTCCATGGCCCTGGCTACAAGAATCTTGACATTAGCCTGTTCAAGATTTTCCCCATTACTGAAAGCATTCGCACCGAATTCCGCACCGAATTCTTCAACGCGTTCAATCATCCTAACTTCAACAACCCGAGCGCCAGCATCACCGACACGGGCTCCTTCGGCAAGGTCTATAGTACGGTCAACGATCCACGTGAAATTCAATTCGCGCTGAAAATCTACTTCTAAACTTTACGATTCCGGAGGGTCCTGAGGCTCTCCGGAATCCATTTCCTGGATCTACTCTTGTTGTGAGGGACCGATGCTTCATCATGCTCTTCAATCCGCGGCTGGCAAAGCGGTGCTCATACTCTGCATGTTTTCTCCTGCGCTCGCGCAATCCGTAACAACGCTCAACCTCATTCCCGATAAGGCACGTTACATGCCGGGCGAGGCAGCACAACTCACGCTCCAGGTCGACAGCACAACCGCGCACAACGGCCTCGAATCCTGCGTTGCGCTTGAGTCACACGGCAGGGAAATCTTACGAAAATGCACAACAGATCTTCATCTCAAAGCCGGCAGCAATCGCATTCAGATCAGTCTTCAGCCGCCCGCCGAAGACTTTCGCGGCTATCGGCTCACTGCGCAATTGCGTAAACACGGTCAAGAGATTGCCGCGGGGACAAGCGCACTCGATGTCTCTTCCACCTGGGCACGTTATCCACGTTATGGCTACATGGCACACTATGATGCCACAACACCCGCATCGGCGTGGATCGAGGGACTCAACCGTTATCACATCAACGGCCTGCTCTTCTATGACGTACAGAACAAGCATCACATGCCTGTGCCTCCGGGCAACACACTACCGGCGCAGTGGTCCGACGTCGCCGGTCGTACCATCGAGCGCAATGTGGTCCTCGACCTGCTCGCTCAGGCACGCGACCGCCACATGACGACCATGATCTACAACGCCAGCTACGCCGCTTATCAGAATGCCTTCAGCGACGGCAGTGGCGTTGCTCTGCAGTGGGCCACCTGGCCTTCGCCCACCGTTGCGCGTACAGCCGCCAATGTTAAGTTCTTCCAGCTCCCAAAGGGCTGGAGTACTCCCGGCCTGCTCTATATGAATCAGGCCGATCCTCGGTGGCAGCGTTATCTCTTTGCGCAGATGCAGAGGCTCTTTGCCGCACTTCCCTTCGACGGCTGGCACGTGGATACCTTCGGCGACGCAGAAGCGTGGGATGAATCTGGCCGGAAGATCGATTTCTTTTCGAGCTTTCCGCAATTCGTCACCGCCGCGCATGAGGTCTTGAAACGGCCAATCGTTTTAAACACCGTATCAGGCGCCGGCCAAGAAGCTATGGCCCGCTCGCCGGCTGAATTCGTCTATAGCGAACTATGGCCCGAGGATCATGCTACGTACAACAGCATCCTTCAAGCCTCCGAAGCCATTCATGCCCACAACCCAGGCAAGGCTATCGTTTTTGCTGCCTATATGCAGAAAGGCGCGGCGGAAAAGCTTACGTCTCTTGGCAAACAAGAGAATTTCAATCTGCCCGGTCTCCTGCTCACCGATGCAACCATTTTCGCAGCGGGCGCGGCGCATATCGAGTTGGGCGACGGCGACCGCATGTTGTCGAGTCCCTACTTCCCCGATGATCGAACCTTCACGCTTGACACAAACGCCCGTGCGGCTCTGCGCGACTACTACGACTTTCTGGTCGCGAATGAAAACCTGCTGCGTGATCCCTCCCCAGCAAGCGACTCGCTCCTTACGCTTGAAAATGCTCCAGCCAGCCTTCATGCAGAGGCCGGAAAAATCTGGACAATCACCCGCAGCCAAAACAATACGGTCATCGCGCATCTGATAAACCTAAGCGCCGTACAAAACACTGATTGGCGCAACGACGCGGGCAATCTCGCAATGCCCGCAACCAAGCACGACTTGCGGCTTCACATCGTCACACCGAAGCCGCTGACCGAAGCCACCTGGGCATCGCCCGACATCGATCATGGTTCCTGGCATCGGCTGCCGGTGCACCGCCTCGCGTCAGGGCAATGGGAATTAGTTCTGCCCGAGTTGCGCATCTGGTCCACGGTCGTTCTGCAAACCGAATAACACAACCAAGGGGATTACAGGGTGCTGAAGTTCATTCCGGCAAGTTGTTCTGTCTTTTTTACGGCTCTCGCTCTCGTGGCGCAAGCTCCTGTTCATCAAGCGCGGCAGTTCACCGTCTACAGCGACCGTATTGTAGAAGGCGAGTATGAAGCGCGCGCGCTGTCTTCTACGTCCATGCTCTCTACCTATGAGCGTCCGGCAAGCGATCCTGCCCGTTGGACACTACAGACCGATCTCAGCGCCTATCCCCAATTGCGCTCTTCCCTGCCGATTCTCGACAGCATATACAATCTTTCGCTCGAAGAATTGAGCAAGGACATTCGTCCGGATCAAACCTTCATGGCAGGCGCCGAGTGGAATGGAGTTTGGACGCGCGATGTCAGTTATAGCATTCTGCTCTCTCTGGCCGCGGTCGAGCCCCGTATTGCCCGCAACAGTCTGCTCGCCAAGGTCAGCCATGGAGAAATCATTCAAGACACAGGAACGGGAGGCTCCTGGCCCGTTTCCTCTGACCGGATGGTCTGGGCGCTAGCCGCATGGGAAATTTATCTAGCGACGGGTGACAAGGACTGGTTGAAACAAAGTTACCAGATCATCCGGCGTTCAGCTCAGCACGATCTACCCGCCGTGCTCAACGCTGAAAATGGCTTGGTGCGCGGCGAATCCAGCTTCATGGACTGGCGCGAACAAACCTATCCCCGCTGGATGGACGCCGTCGATATCTATCATTCCCAATCGCTCAGCAACAACGCCGTTCACTATCAGGCCTATCGCATTCTGGCACGCATGGCACAGGCCATGGGTGAGGATGGATCCGCGTATCAGCGACGCGCGCAGAGCATTCGCGCGGCAATGAACCGCCTGCTCTGGATTCCAGCGCAGGGGTACTACGGCGAATATTTATATGGACGGGAAACGATGCAACTCTCCCCCCGCAGCGACGCACTCGGCGAGTCGCTGGCTATTCTCTTCGATATTGCGTCACCTGAGCAGCAGCGGCAGATGCTCACGCATCTTCTCCAACTCGACTACGGCGTGCCTACGGTCTATCCGCAAACACCTGGCATTCCGCCATATCACAACAATTCGGTGTGGCCTTTTGTGCAGGCCTTCTGGAATCTGGCTGCGGCCAAGAACGGATCCGACACTGCCGTCGCCGATGGACTTGGAGTTCTGCTGCGCCACACTGCCTTTTTTCTCACCAATAAAGAGAATCTGGTTGCAACCACTGGCTCGCCTTACGGAACCGAAATCAATTCCAGCCGCCAGTTATGGAGTGTTGCAGGTTCACTGGCCATGGTCTACCGGGTCCTCTTCGGAATCAATTTCGAGGAAGACGGAATTCGTCTAGCACCGATGATTCCTGCCGGATTCTCTGGAGACTACCAATTAAGCAACTTCGCCTACCGGCATGCGCAACTTACCTTCCGCATCAGCGGCAGTGGCGCCTCAATTCGTTCACAGCGGCTCGATGGCAAGCCCTTCAGCGGCCTGATTCCAGCTACGCTTGAAGGCACGCATACGATTGAAATCCGTCTTGTCCAGGATGATAAGGCACTGGACATCAGGCCCATGTATGCGGAAAATGCCATCGCACCCGATACGCCTGCAACACAGATCAAGGAAGGAAACCTTCTCTGGAAGCCTGTACTCGAAGCGGACACCTATCACATTGAGCGGGACGGCGTGCCACTAAAGATTGTGCGCGACACCATTCTTGCGCCTCCCGAGAATGCATCTGCCTCGCCACGTGCCTATCAGGTCGCAGCGCTCAGTCAGAATGGATTTGCATCTTTCCTAAGCGCGCCCGTCTTCGCTCCGCCTCTCATTCCAACAACTGTTTCCGCCTTTGAAAACTCCATAGCGCCCTTGCGCCTTACCCGCTTCACGCCGCCTGTAGCCGCATCAATCGATCTCGCAACTGAAGACGAATTTACGCTGCGCATTCGTTATGCCAACGGTTCCGGTCCCAAGAACACCGATAATCAATGTGCTTTACGTAGCCTTTATATTGATGGTCTGTTCGCCGGTGTTACGGTCATGCCACAACGCGGTCTTGACGCATGGGATGATTTTGGCCTGAGTAGCAGCATCGTCGCGCACCTAGCTGCAGGCAGACATCGGATCGAACTCCGCATGGAGGAAATCGATAACAACATGAACTATGACAACAATAACGTCCGCATTGATCGTCTGGAAATCTATCGTGTTACGCGCTAGATCATAGTCGCAATGGGATGCCAGCAAGCGCCCGCACAGCGATCATCAACGCTTCGCTGTGCTTCTGCCGATCCGGAGGCTAAGCACTTGCTGGCTGAGTGCATCGGCCTGCATGCGTAGAGCGTCTTGAGACAGTAAGTAAAACTGGTTGGCGCATTAGGAATCGCGAAGCATTAGAGATCTTGATCGCCAAAAGAAGTACTGCTCGAAAGGATCTTGGAGCCACGCGTATCAAGAGCGTGCATATCACCTTGACCCTTTTCTCATCTTCACCTATTATCTGGTTGCCGCCAGTGATGCGTTCAACGCAGCCTTCACAACACATCGTATCGCATGCAATCTGCCTCATGTAGCAACGCGCCATGCAATACCACTGCAGAGGAAGCCACAAATACGCTGGCATGCATTTCTACCCCGTTCAATGAAGCGTTTCCCAACACCATTGAAAGGATTCCAATGCTTGAACTCAGTGAATTGAAGTGCCTCGCGCCCGTTGGCGATCGCTGCGGTGAGGGTGCAGTTTGGCATCCGACGGAACAAGCACTCTACTGGACCGACATCAACCGCTTTCTCATTCACCGCATCGATCCGAAGACACGTGCCGTGGTCAGTTGGATCTTCAGCGAGCCCGTCACCTCGATGAATCTTACCGATCACGACGACACACTGTTGGTCGTCTTCGGGTCCAAAGCTCAGTTTTGGCAGCCTGCGACACATACACTTGGAGCCATCTTGTTCCATCTGCCTACCTGGCCCGTGATGCGCTCCAACGAAGCTCGTGTCGATCCACGTGGCTCTCTCTGGTTGGGTTCCATGCGCAACAATGTTGGCCCGGATGGAGAAGATCTCACGGTCACTTTCGACCAAGCCACTCTCTACCGAGTAGATCCCGACGCTACGGTCACTGAATGGAAACACGACATCGGTATTTCAAACACATTAGCATGGAGCCCTGAGCGCGACCGCATGTACTTCGGTGACAGCATTGCCAATGCGATTTACGTCTGGGACTACAATGCCACTACCGGAGAGATCAACCGTGAGCGCCCCTTCCTGATTGGCGCTGCAGGCGCCCCAGATGGTTCCGCAATGGATGCCGAGGGATGTCTTTGGAATACGCGTCCTCACACGGGCGAAGTTGTCCGCGTTGCTCCGGATGGCACAATCGTTGGCCGCATCAAACTTCCAGTTCCAAACCCAACTACATGTGCCTTCGGTGGTGACGATCTTTCCACGCTCTTCATCACCACTGCGGGAACAGGAGAACGCTTGGCTGGCAGCCTCTTCGCCATTCGTACGCATGTGAGTGGTCTGCCGGAAAACCGCTTCCACATGCTTGCCACGCATATCTCATCCGCGCGCGATCCTAGATGATTGCAGGAATTCTTGCTAAAAATATGTACGGGGAAGACGGGTCAACGCCGCCTTCCCTCGCACATTTTGTTGGAGTGTCCGAGTTGCTCTCGCAGGAACACATGCAGAGCACAAGGAATCAACCTTTTCTAAAAGGTGATATGTGCACCGAGTTGGATAATACGCGCATTGCCGGTTGTCGAACGAATGACTCCTGCACCGGGCGCGTTGAAGCTCGCGCCTGGCAGGCCAAAGTTCGCATGGTTGAAGACGTTCAAAGCGTCAGCTCGCACCTCAAGATCCGCTTCTCTTCCAATGTGCAGCGACTTCCGCATGGAAGCATTCGTTGTCTTTAGCCCCGGCGAAGTCAGCAACCCATTGCGCATCTCGTTACCAAAGGTTCCCGACGTGGGAATAGCGAATGCCGCAGTGTTGAACCAATTATTGATGGTGCGGTCACGCTTCTCGATCCGTGGATTGCCAACCACGTTCGGATACCATGTACCTGACAGTGCGTAGGAGTTATTCGGGCCAGAAATCAGAACCGTGAAAGGCACGCCGCTCTGAAACACTCCCGTCATGGACGCACGCCAACCACCGGCAATCACGTCGGTGATCGTGTTGCCATTCAGCCAGCGATGGCCACGACCGAATGGCAATTCGTAAACGAAATATCCTTTCGCCATGTTGCGAATATCGAAATTCGACGGGCCATAGTTCGCAGCAATATCGTGGGCACGCTGATAAGGCTGGTTGCCAGCCACACCGCCCCATCCTCCTTGATCGAACTCGTCAAACATATGGGACCAGGTGTAGTTGGCGCTGAAGGTCAGGCTATGTGACAGGCGCTTGTCCGCCACGATTTGCAGCGCGTTATAGTTCGACAATCCCATATTGTCATAGCCATTGATGTTCAAGTACTGCGGAAACGGACGAAGCGCCTGAGTATTCGAAGGGGCATTCGTAGGCCCACTCTGAAGTTTGTTCTCGGGAACCTGGTTGATATCGTGATAGAAATCCAGGTTGAAGCCCTTGCTGCCAATGTACGAAACGTTCACTACCAGATTAGGAGTAAGCTCACGTCCCACATTGATCGACCACTGCAGAACACGCGACACCGGCATGTCATAGTTGGTGTAGCTTACACCTTGCCCGTTATAAACCTGCGGCGTAAAGGTTCTGGAAATGTAAGGAACCGGAGTACCATTCTGCGTCGTGCCATTACCGCCGAATTGAAGATAAGGGGTAAAACCACCCGTCGTATCCGCGCCATTACCGGTCGATCCAACACCATATCCAATGCCATTGCCATAGGCATCCAGGCTCTCAAGATAGGAGTAGATACCAAACCCAGCACGGAACGTTGTCTTGGTATCCGGCTGATAGGCAACACCCAAGCGCGGCAGGAAGATGTTGTAGTAGGCCTTCATCAAATTTGTACGCCCGTTCGTCTGATTCAGCGCAAACCACAGTGCGCCCAATGAATTCGAACCTGGATTGAACAACGATGCGTCAAAGGATCCTTCATAGCCGTTGATTTCAGTCCACGGCAACTGAATCTGATAGCGCAGTCCGAGGTTCAACGTTAGATTCGAATTGAGTTTATAGTCGTCCTGGAAATAGAACTGTGGCGTCTTCTGACGTGCGTGATGGGAGGGGAGATAATTAGCCGCCCAGGTTTGAACATCGCCTAGCAGGAAGTCGGCAAAACCGAGCCCTGCCGAGGAATTGCTCAAATCCGTACTCTTACCAGGAGTCTGTTCCGTGTAAATGCCGCTAAAATTGAATTTGCCTGAATATTCATTTCCCCATGGAGTTGAGTTGTCCTGGAAAGCGAGCAGTTCACCACCAAACCGAATGATATGCTTGCCTCGAATCCAGGTCACCGCATCGGAAGGATTGAAGTCCACCGCGCGATAAACGGCATTGGTCGCTGGCGCCAGCACGCTTGAAATGCCGCTAATGGAGAGCGTGGGAAACTCGTTGGTCTCGGCATATGTCCAGCCAAGTGTCGTTGGATAGTTCTTGCCGAGAGTCGCAGAATCGTTATTGCTGCGCCCGTTCATCAGGCTCAAGCGCGCTTGATTCAGCAGGCTCGGACTGATCGTCCAAACGTCGGCCAGAGCATAGATCTGGGTTGCATTGTCGCTCCGTGTGCAGTTGATAGGGCAAATTCCAATATCGCCTGAAACCGCCACGGCATCCTGATTCGTCACACTAAACGTGAGGCGGTTCTTGGAGCTCATGTCGTAATCCAGACGCCCGAAGTAATTCATGCTGCTGGTTGGTTGCACGCGATTGTAATAGTAGTTCGAAGAGAGTCCGGCCACATTCTGCTTAGGAAAGTAGGAGAGCAAGCGCTGCGCCAGAGGGTCCACTCGATTCGAAGGAATCCGATTATTCGGAAACTGCGATCGCACGTACTGCTTCGAAACCGGATCATAGGTCGTCGTTGTTGGATCATAGATATTGATCTGCTTGCCCGACGAATCTGTGTAGCCAGAGAAATCACCTGTCAGGAGACTTGCCGTTGGAACCGTCACGTAGCCAATGGAAGCCGCGTGATCAATGATCTTTTCTGCATTGAAGTAGAAGAACAGTTTCTTCTTGAGCACCGGGCCGCCAACCGAGCCACCGAATTGATTGTGGCGTTGAAAGGGCACCGTCTTGGGCTGGCCGAAATTGTACTTGGCGGCGTTGAAGAAGTCGTTTTCAATATACTCGTACGCAGAGCCATGAAATTCTTTGGTGCCGCTCTTGGTAATCTCGTTGAACACCACACCGCCGACGCCGTACTCTGCCGAGAAGGAAGAAGTGCTAACCTGAATCTCGGCCAGGGCATCAAATTGTATCGTCGATGCGTTGTTGCTGTGCGGCTGGATGATAGAAGCTCCATCCTGCAGGAAATTGCTGAAGCTGGGCATAGCGCCGTTGATCGACATCTGCACCCCGGGATTCTGCACACCGCCACTGCCACTGATCGTGCCCGCCGCGCCCGGCATCAAAACCACATTGTTGGTCCATGTCTGCCCAACGTTCGGCAACTCGGTCATCGTTTTGTTGCCCAATGTGATCGACTGGTCGCCAGACTCGGTCTTCAGCATGGTAATTTCGTCCGAAACAACAACCTCTTGTTGCGTTGCACCAACCTTCAAGGCCGTGTTGACGGTAATAAAGCCAGCCTGCACCGTAATCGGACCACGCACGAACGTTTCATATCCGTCTTTCTTGATGGTCACACGATAGCTGCCAGGCACAATTGAAGAAGTATCGTAGATGCCAGCGCTGTTGGTGGCGAAGCTGTGCACCACCGCTGTATCGATATTTTCCACGACAACAGTTGCGTTCGAAACCACCGCGCCCGACGTATCCGTTACTGTTCCTCTGATATCGCCGAATCCAGCATTCTGACCGAATCCAGACACAGCCCATAGTCCTGCCCATAGGACAACTAAGAAGTACATCGTTTTCCGCATCAACGGTCTCCTCGTATTGTTTCTGGCGGCTCAACTCGGACCTCCCCGGTCAAGCCGGCCCTCTTCTTACGCTCGAGTAGCGGCTCATCACTATACGGCACATCAACCGAATTAAGTGATTTAGCGGCTATCCTGCTTGCGTCTACGGCACATCGCCTCAACAAAACCAGCTATTCATCTGGCGTGCACAATAATGTCGGAGTGAAATAGGCGTGTCAAGTAAATTCGGCAACAATGCCGAATTTGTGAAATACGTCATCTGCACAAGACGCCGGCGCTTGTCCCATGACAAGCGCTGACTCTGGCTTGCTTCGTACCTGCTGAAGCCTCACGGAAGCCCCAAACCTTGCACTTGGATGCATCTATGGCGATGCACTATCAGCCTTCTTTTGTCCGTAAGGCATAGATTGAGCCGCCGATAGAGCGGAAGTTGTTCGCGAGCATGGTCATTGGAGACACAGCATCGGCGGCGCAGCTCAACTGGCTGCGTCGTGCACCATATTGCTTGCCGCAACCTGTGCGTACCAGAGCGCGGAGTCTTTCAACACGCGCCGCTGCGTGGGAAAGTCTACATAGACCAACCCGAACCTCTGACTAAATCCCTCTTGCCACTCAAGATTATCGAGCAGACTCCAGGCGTGAAATCCGCGCACATTCGCACCATCCCGAATAGCGCGAGACAAAGCGATTAGGTGACCGCGGTAGTAATCGATGCGGCGACTATCCGCAACGCGCGCCGGTGCGTTCAGCGATGGCGCATCACTATACGCACAGCCATTCTCCGTAATCTCAATCGGTAACGCCGGATACTCTCGCGCAATCTGCATGACGATGTCGTAGAGTCCGTCCGGCCAGACTTCCCACCCGTTATGCGTCAGCCATCCCTGAGTTCCCACTGACGTCTTCACGCGCGATGCGAGGGTAGGTTGCGTAGCGGGAAGATCCTCAACCATCGCACGCTTATAGTAATTAATCCCTATCCAGTCGACAGGCCCGCACATCAACTCCTCGTCGCCGGAACGGAACCCCATAACCTCTCGGGCCTGATCGGTAGCAAGAGGATCAGGGTATCGCCCATGCAGGTTTGCCTCAAGAAAATAAACATTGTTATATGCGTGATAGCGCATTGCCGCTTCTGCATCTGCCCTGGACTTGCTTCGCGGCACTGCCGGTGCCATATTGAATGCGCTGCCAATCTGCGCTTGACCAGAAGTGGCTCGAATGGCGCGGCTCGCGAGCCCATAAGCGAGGTTTGTGGTATGAGCGGCCCGCAAATAGTCATTGTTGCTCGCCTTCGCGGGAGGAGCAATTCCAGCCCCGTAGCCAAGGTAAGTAAAAATCCATGGCTCATTGAAGACCGCCCACCTTTTCACGCGGTCGCCCAGTCGCTTGAGAACAATTTCTGCATAGTCGGCAAAGCGAAAAGCCAGATCGCGATCGAGCCATCCACCGTGATCCTGCAAAACTTGCGGAAGATCCCAGTGGTAGAGCGTGCACAGCGGTGAGATCCCAGCCTCAAGCAACGCATCAACCACCCGGCTATAGTGATCGAGCCCCGCGCGGTTCACTGTGCCATCGTCCATCTGAATGCGAGGCCATGCGATGGAAAAGCGGTAACTATTCTGGTGGAGTTGGCGCATGATCGCAACGTCCTCACTAAAGCGGTGGTAGTGATCGCAAGCTACATCACCGCTGTCGCCGCCCTTCACCCGCCCCGGTGTATGACAAAACCGGTCCCAGATCGACTCGGATTTCCCATCCTCCTTCCAGGCACCTTCCACCTGATACGAGGCCGTAGCTGTTCCCCACAAAAAACCTCGGGGAAAAGAATGAGTAGCCCCTCCGTCGCTATAGACTTTGCTTGCAGCTTCGGCAACGCCCACCGTCGAGCACATAGCCGTAGTCCGAGCTAGGCCGAGCGCAGGCAGGGCCGCGAGAAATTTGCGCCGCTTCATGGTGCAACCTCCAGGAAGATGCCGAATACCATAGCATCGTTGGGTTCGTGCCGCTGTAGACCTGCATTGCATCGAAGCACATTCTGGTCAGCAAACAAGATGGCTGCAAATTTTGCATCCATTCTTGGGTCCACGACACTATACGGCACTCGTGCCGATTTTCTTATAGACGATAAGATCACACCTGTGCAATAGTTTTTGCAGCCGGGCCGCTGCCCTCCGCAAGTTCCGAACCGGGAGAGCCAAACACGATCGTGAAACTATTAGTCTCCGTATCGCCTTCCCTGAGCTGGCTTATGCCGACTCTAGTCTCCCTCCTTCTTCTGTGCAGTTCTGTCCGCCTCGAAGGGGCGGATCGACTGATGGAAGGCAGCAAATTTTCATTTGGATCATGCTTCGCTCAACTGGCTGGTACGCAACTGACGATCGGCAACGCCCACCAGGTACGAAGTTGGAGACTCGATAAGGGACGGCTTTATGCAACTTCTCTTCGAGATTTGGACAGTAATACGGAATGGATCGCCCGGCCAAGTTCTTTGCCCTCCCCCACCCCCATCAATGACCAGCCAGCTTCATCTTTTGTGCTGCGCGGAGCCAGCGGATCGTTCTCGCCCATCGAAGCCTCTTCACTGCGCGTGGAGCTGGAAGCACGTAGTCAGCAGAATCTGGTCGAATATGAATTTCAAATCTTTCCGGAAGCAGCAGGAGTTCGTATGTGGACCGAGGTGCGTAGCACGGCCGCAGACGCAACTCTCCCAGCAGCAGCAGCCGACGCCGAACCCGAGACTGATGCTCTCGAACACTTATTGATCGATAACACCCACCTGCGCCTGATCTCCGTTACGCTGCGCGACCGTACAGATCAGCACAACGAGCTTGCCTTCGAACAAGAGTGGCTCGTGCATCCCAACGAAGCGTTGCTCGAGCTTCCCGGGAATCTATTCACCCTTGAGGACACGCTCACTGGCAACGGCATGATTTTCCTCAAGGAAGCGCCAGAGCCCGAGATGCGGCCCGTACGGATTCCATTCGACATGTGGTTCTCAGGTTCCACGATGATTGTTCCGGAGAAAGCCGATAGCATACCCGCAACCTTCTATAAACTTTCGTTTTATGGCAATGGAATCACAGGCACAGGAAGTGGCTATCCGCACACGTTGCTCACCTATCGTGGAGGACGGCTCGGACGTATCGCGGCGCTACAACAATTCCAACGCCAGCTCCGCATCTTCGTTCCCGGGCGCGACGGAGTCCTGCTGAGCAATACATGGGGCGACCGCTCCTACGAAGGCAAACTCAATGAGGCATTCATCCGGCGCGAAATCGACGCGGGCAAAAAGCTAGGCGTCGACGTTGTCCAAATCGATGGTGGATGGCAGCTCGGAAACACAGCCGGTCTGAGCAAACCGGGAGGAGCCTGGGAAGGTTATTGGGCAGCCGATCCGCACTTTTGGGATCCAAATCCAGCGCGATTTCCATCGGGGTTCTCTGCACTCGCCACTTATGCGCACACGCACGGAATGAAGCTGGGATTATGGTTTGCCCCTGATTCCTCAAATGACTTCTCCAACTGGAAACGCGACGCCGATTCCTTGCTCCAGTGGCACCAGCAGGGTGTTGACTCTTTCAAGCTGGACTCGGTAAAGATTCGTTCATCACGCGGTGAGCAGAATTATCATGCTCTGATCGATCATGTTCTCTCAGGTTCTGACGGCAAGATCCTGCTCGACCTCGATGTAACCGCGGAAACGCGCCAAGGCTATTTCGGAAATATCGGCGGCGGTCCACTGTTTGTCGAAAATCGCTATACCGACATGCATCGTTATTGGCCACACCAGACGCTACGCAACCTCTGGAAGCTGTCTCAGTACGTCGATCCTGTCCGTCTTCGCATGGAGTTTCTCAACGCAGAGCGCAATACACGGCTCTACTCTGGTGATCCATTGGCACCGGCGAACTACAGCTCAGACACACTCTTTGCCACTGTCATGTTCTCCAGTCCACTCGGCTGGTTTGAGACCAGCGGACTTTCGCCAGACTTTATCGCCCATGCCACACCTCTGATAGCGCGCTGGAAAGCAGAACGAGAATCCATCGATCGTGGAACAATGCTGCCTATCGGCTCAGCTCCGGACGGCGTAGCTTGGACAGGCTTCGCCTCCATCCAGACAGACGCGCGCTCCGGATATCTACTGATCTTTCGTGAACTCAATCCTTCGTCCAGGTGGAATCTGCAGATTGCGCCCTTTGCTGACGTTGCCTATCGCATCAGCGTTCTTGGCGGACAAGGTAACGTGGCACAAACTCGCGAAGGCCTACAGGTCACGATTCCGCAGCCGCTTGGATTTGTATGGGTCAAGCTTGAAGCGGATGTTTCCGCCGAACACTAATCTCATCCCCTTCGCACCACCGATGTTCTCTGCCATATATCGTCGCACACACCGTCATCGCGGGCCTGCGCCTGCAGGAAGGAACAATATGTCTGGTATCACGCGACGCAATCTGCTGAGCTCGGGCCTTGCTCTCTCGGCATCCGCTCTTGCCGCCCGCCGAGGATGGAGCACACCATGCGTCTTGGCCGGTGACGAATCGAAATCCGAATTGGTGACGTCACAGAACCCATCGCCGCGCGAACTCCTGCTCTTTGATTTCGGATGGAAGTTTACCCTCGGTCATGCTTCTGCCCCGTCGCGCGATCTCGGATTCGGCCTCGGGCATGGCATATTCGGAGACTTCGCCAAAGCCGGGTATTTCGCATTTGCCAAGACAGGCTATGACGACTCCAAATGGCAGCAGGTCAACTTGCCCCACGACTGGGCGATCGATTTACCCTACGTCAATGACGAACACCTGCGCTACTCCGGCTATAAACCGCTTGGCCGAAACTATCCTGAAACCTCGATTGGATGGTACCGGCGCGAATTCGACATGCGCGCTGAAGACCGCGGTCGTCGCGTCGTGCTTGAAGTTGAAGGACTCTCCCGCAGCGCGTTATTTTTCATCAACGGCTGCTATATAGGACGCCACGACGAGGGCTACACACCTTCCGCAATCGACATCACCGACTATCTCCATTACGGCGGCCGGAATGCCATCGCCGTACGGGTCAGCGCAGAAATGAGCGAGGGCTGGTATTACGAAGGCGCTGGACTCTATCGGCATATGTGGCTTCTCAAAACGGATGCACTGCATCTAGTCCGTTGGGAAAGCACCATCCGAACACAACTTGAGGGAGATACAGCGCGGCTCAATCTTGTTGCCATGGTTCATAACGCATCCGCCTACGAGCAGAATGCCTCAGTTCGCTGGAAGATCTTCAATGCGGCAGGAGCCCAGGTGGCAACAGCAGAAACCCCTATACAAAGCCTGCCTGCCAACGGCCGTGCAGCGCTCGCAGCAAGCGCGCAGATTATGCATCCTGCGTTGTGGTCGCCTGACACCCCACACCTCTATACGGCCTTCGTTTCGATTGTCCACGATGGCAGGCTTCACGACCGCGAGCAGATAACTTTCGGTATACGCACCGCGGTGTTTACGCCTGACCAAGGCTTTCTGTTGAACGGGAAGCCAATCAAAATCCAGGGAACCTGCAATCACCAGGATCACGCCGGCGTTGGCGTGGCAATACCGGATGCGCTCTACATGTTTCGCGCGCGTATGCTACGACGGATGGGCTCCAACGCTGTTCGCACTGCACACAATATGCCGGCTCCCGCATGGGTAGAGGCTTGCGACCGGATTGGCCTGATGATGATGTGCGAAACCCGTCAAATGGGCTCGACCCCGGATGCGCTTGCTCAGCTCGAACAAATGGTGAAGCGCTATCGCAACTCACCCTCCGTCATTCTTTGGTCAATCGGCAACGAAGAAGAACAATTGCAAAAGCCCATGGCCGAGCAAGGCGCGGCTATTGCCGCCACGATGGTCCGCTGTGTCCGCGCTCTCGATCCAACACGCCAGGTTTCAGCAGCGGTGAATGGAAATAATGAGCAAGGGCTCTCTGATGCGCTCGATGTTATCGGCTTCAACTACCAATTACCACGCCCTGACGAATTCCACCGTAAGTTTCCCAACCGTCCCTTGTATGGTTCCGAGACGGGAGGAGTCATCTGCACACGTGGCGAATATTCCAGTCATCCGTTGGGTCATACCGCCAATGCCTACGACGTGAAGCCGGACTCCTGGGATGAGTCGGCGGAAGAATGGTGGACGTTCTACGGCACGCGCCCCTGGCAGGCGGGCGGCTTTGTGTGGACTGGATTTGACTATCGCGGGGAACCGGCGCCCTATGCATGGCCCACAGTCAATGCACAGATGGGCGCAATGGACCTCTGCGGATTCCCCAAAGATATCTTCTTCTACTATCACTCGTGGTGGCAGACGGAACCCGTTCTCCACCTTCTGCCGCATTGGAACTTCGAAGGACACGAAGGCGACATGCTGACGGCAAGAGCGTACTCGAACCTCGAAACGGTAGAGCTCTTCGTCAACGGAAAGAGTCAAGGCAAAAAGCCTGTTCCGCAGCTCGGACATGTTGACTGGCAGGTGCGCTATGAACCGGGCGCGCTTGAGGCGGTCGGCTACAAATCCGGCAAGCCAATACTCACCGCGCGCAGAGAAACCACGGGCCCCATAGCCGGCCTGCGACTCAGTTCAGACCGTATGATCATCGATGCCAATGGCGAAGATCTGGCACTACTCACCGTAGAAGCTATCGACGATAAAGGTCGAGCCATTCCCACAGCTAATCATTCTGTGCATGTCACAATGACCGGCCCAGGTAAGCTGATCGGCTGTGGCAATGGTGATCCATCGTGCCAAGAGAGTGATCGGGGACCAAAACGGAATCTCTTCAACGGGCTCGCACAGTTCATCCTGCAAGCCGACAAAAACTCCGGCGAAATCCGTATCGAAGCCATGCTGAGCGAGAAAGAACATCTCCACGTGGCATCAGCCACTCTTCTGCTTACTGCACGCAGTGCTGTTCAACGACCGATGGTAAGCTAGCGGCTATGCGAACCGATCAAATAAGATGCTTCTGCCCTGGGAGGATTCTTCGCAGATCGCATGGGCGGAGTTGAACCGGGCTCGCATCGATTATTCAGCTAACACAGCCTCTTCGCATGCACGGAAGTAGTTAATCGACGTGGCAACCAAGTGGTCCAGTTCTTTCGGGTCCGGCTTGCCATACATCGCCGGATAAGGATCGCCGCCTGCCCCCAGCGGTTCGAAAGTGACGTAGCATCCATCGCGGTTGTATCCCAGCGCATAGAGCGCACGAATCACAGTCTTCACATCAAGCGCTCCCTCACCGAGAGCCCCGCGGTGACTATCGGCAAAGTGCAGGTTGGTCAGAGTATCTCCCGCTTCGAGAATGGCCATGCCGATGTGACGCTCTTCGGTCTGCATGTGGTATACGTCCCCGTTGATGTGCTGCACGCCTGGATGGCCAACGGCTTGAATGTAGCGCATCGCCTCGGAGACTGTGTGCACCAGCGATGTTTCCGCCGACCGAATGGGCTCGATTGCTGCTTTCACACCACTTTGTGTGAACACCTCTGCTTGCGAGGCAAGCGTATCAGCGGATCGCTCGAACTCCATCTTGTCATATGCCGCAGGACGGCCGACGGCCGCAGGTACAACCAGCAGATAGCTTCCGCCCACCTCTGCAGTGAAAGGCACTTCGCGCTTAAGGTAGTCGATTGCACTCTGGCGATGAACCGGATTATTGCTCGATAGATCGTTCTCACGAGAGAACATTCCGCACACACCAGAGACCCGCAAACCGTGATCTGCAAGAACCGTCCTGGTCTCCGACGTCTTGTAACCAAGATCCGGACCGTAATGGTTTCCGTGGAGTTCGATGAATTCGACACCTGCCTTCTCAAGGCGCCGTGCTGAAGCAGCGAGAGGCTCCATGCCGAAGCCCCAGTTGCTCCAGGACAAATTCAACCGCTTGCCAAAACCTTCCGGATGCTTGCGGCGCTGCGCCAGGAATTCTTCCCGGATCACCGCGTTCTTCTCTTCGAAACTCTGTTTGACCTGGAGCATGATGCAATCTCCTTATGTGCGCTTAGTGGACGCGCTGTCTGGCATCAGTGAGAGTGACGCGGTATAACCTTTCGTACATCGCGATACTTGAGGGCAAACTCCAGGCAACCTCCGGTTCCCAACTGACCAACATGTGAACGATAAAATTCTTCCCACGGCGAATGGTTGACCGGTTTAAATGGCTTAAGTTGCACGCGCCGTTCCTCTATCTCCTCCGGCGACACGAGCAGATTAACCGTACGCTCACGCAGGCTCACTCGAATCCTGTCGCCATCGCGCAAAATAGCGAGGTTGCCACCCGCAGCCGCCTCCGGGGAAACATTGAGAATCGAAGGACAATCTGAAGTGCCGCTCTGCCGTCCGTCGCCCATACAAGGGAGAACACGAATCCCCTTTTGCACCAGCGCACCCGGAGGAGTCATATTGACAACTTCCGCCGATCCCGGATATCCCACAGGCCCCGCATAGCGAACCACGAGGATAGAGTGTTCATCAACACCCAGCGATGCATCATCAATGCGTGCGCGATAATCCTCTGGACCATCAAAGACCACAGCCGTGCAGACAAAACTCTGCGGATCATTCGCATTCGAAAGATAGCGCTCGCTGAATTCGCGGCCAATGACAGAAGTCTTCATGACCGCCGACTCAAACAGATTGCCCGACATGACAATCAATCCCGCGTTCTCAACCAACGGATCAGCATAGGAGCGAATGACATCATGGTCCAGGCTCCTTGCAGATTTGCAGTTTTCGCCGATGGTCCTTCCAGTTACAGTAAGCGCGCCGGTGTGAATCTTTCCAGCTTCTATCAATTCGCCCATAATGGCAGGGATGCCACCTGCGCGATGGAAACCCTCGCCCTGATGCGTGCCTGCTGGCTGTACATTCGCCAGCAGGTGAATCTTGTGCCCCACTCGCTCCCAGTCGCGAATATTCAGTTCAATCCCCATATGGCGGGCGATGGCGATCACGTGAATCGGGCAATTCGTTGAGCCGCCAATTGCCGAATTCACCACAATGGCATTTTCAAATGCCTCGCGCGTCAGGATCATCGAGGGAGTCAGGTCCTCGCGCACCATCTCGACAATGCGCCTCCCCGTCCAATAAGCCATCTTGGCCCGCTCCGCGTAGGCAGCGGGGATTGTCGCGCATCCTGGCAGCGACATACCAAGTGCCTCGGCCAGTGAGTTCATCGACGACGCTGTTCCCATACTGTTGCAGTAGCCTGCACTGGTGATGCCGCCCACCACGTTGTCGATCAGTTGTGTGCCGGAGACCTTACCTGCCGCCAGTTCCCTGCGAGACTCCCACATGATCAAGCCCGATCCGGCAGGCTTTCCATTCATGTAACTGTCGAGCATGGGCCCTGCGGAGAGCAAGATCGACGGCAGGTTCAACGTAGCCGCAGCCATCAAACATGCGGGCGTTGTCTTGTCGCAACCAGTGGTCAGCACCACCCCATCGAAGGGGTAGCCAGCCATCACCTCTACCATACTTAGATATGCGAGATTGCGATCGAGCGCCGCAGTCGGACGACGGCAGGTTTCCTGCAGAGGATGTGTTGGAAACTCCAGCGGAATACCGCCCGCATCCCGTATCCCAGCCTTCACACGCTCAGCCAGACTCAGATGGATTCGATTGCACGGCACCACATCGCTGCCCGTCTGCGCAATGCCAATGATGGGACGTCCACTCTGTAGCTCTTCACGCGTAACACCATAGTTGGCAAAACGTTCGATGTAAACGGCCGTCTCTCCCGGTTCACTCGGATCGTTGAACCATATCTCACTGCGCAGCCGCGTCATTTTGCCTCCGTTGTTTGTCAGCATTTGAACTTCTCTGCCCGTGCTCTTTGATGGAAAGATCTCCGACCATGAAACCACCTCATCCCTGCGCAAGCAGGCCCCCATCCACAACCAGTGATGTGCCTGTGATGTAACGCGCATCCTCTGAAGCCAGCATCCGCACACCGCGCGCAATATCCTCCGGCATGGCAAGCCGCGCCAAAGGAATTTTCTCCAACAGGCGCGTTTTTTCAGTCGGATTATTGTCAAAATGTTTTTTGAGTAGTTGCGTCTCCGTTGCGCCGGGAACAATACAGTTCACGCGAATTCCATCCGCTGCGCAATCAAGCGCTGTAGCACGCATAAATGCAACCAAACCACCCTTTGTCGCGGCATAGCCCGGATACCCTGGATAGCTCTGATAGGCGTGGCCAGAACTTGCAATGATGATGGAGCCACCGTGCTGTCGACGCATCACAGGAATCACCTCACGGCAACAAAGAAAGGTGCCCGTCAGATTCACGGCAAGCTGCGCGCACCACTCCTCTTCCGTCATCTCGTCAACACTGCGAATAACTTGGATTGCAGCATTTGCGTAGAGAACATCGATTCTTGCAAAACGTTCGAGAACGGCTGCAATGGCGCTCTTCACGCTGGCGCCGGAAGCAACATCAACCGGGATATAGTGCGCCGTGCCGCCTGCATGCCGTATTTCATGCTCCACCTTCATGCCTGCCCGTTCGTTGCAGTCGAGAATCGCCACCTTGACGCCGTCAGCGGCAAACAATCGCGCCGTTGCTTCGCCGATGCCAGATCCTCCACCGGTCACCACCAGTACCCGCTCTTGAAGCTCGCTCATGATGGCGCTATTTTTATCCCTACCTTATACTGCTGTCAAATTTTTACGGCACGCGTACCGTAAATTACCCGCACGACTATAGAGCATGCGCAGATGCCCCCACCGTCGCTCTATCGGCATATAGGCTTTATCTTTCCATTAGGGATGGGGCGGGCCTCATAAATATCTTGTCAACTCGGGTGTAATACTGTGATCCGCACAATTTCGGCTCATTACCTTGATCAAAAGCCTGGCGCCAACTACGTATTCCCTCCGTTGGCGGGAGCGAGTTTCTCTGGTGCTAAATTTCAACAAAGTTCAATTTCGAACTAGAATCTCTGCCATAAAAACATTATGCGGCACATATTCCGATTATTCTTGACGAAGCAACGAAAGACGTGTCAGATTGGATGCAATTCATGGTTGAACCGCCTGGCTCCTGCAGGCACCCCGTCATCGATCTCCGCTGAAAGGGAATAGATTCCGCAGTGACAGTCCATCTGGTTCTCACAGACTTTCTTGTCATCGCCGCCTATTTTGTGGTCATCCTGCTGATCGGCTACGTCCTCAAGGGCAGGATGAAAACGTCTGCGGATTTCTTACTCTCTGAGCGGAGCTTCTCTCATTGGATTACCGGCATCGCCTTCATGTCGGCAAATCTGGGCGCGCTCGAAGTGATGGGACATGTCGCCAATGGCGCCAAATATGGTATGCGGACCAATCACTGGTATTGGGTAGGTGCCATTCCCGCGATGGTCTTTCTTGGCCTCTTCATGGTGCGCCTGTATTACACCAACAACATTCGCAGCGTCCCAGAATATCTCAGGCTTCGTTATGACTACCGCGCGCACCTGCTGAATTCCATCAGTTTTGCCGTGGTCACAGTACTGATGGCTGGCATTGATATGTTTGCTTTCGCTATCGTCTTCAAGTCCATGCTGGGATGGCCTTTTGAACTGAGTGTGGCGCTAGCCGGCTCGGTTGTATTGCTCTTTGTCTTCTGGGGAGGATTGGCTTCTTCTATCTATAACGAGTTCATCCAATTCTTCCTCATCATCCTTGGTTTTCTACCGCTAACTTTTCTCGGTCTGCATGCCGTTGGCGGTTGGCATAATCTGCTCACCATGCTCCCCTCGCAAAAAATCCATACCTGGAGCGGAATGGGGGCACCCGGCGACCCGCTTGGTGTTCCGTGGTGGGTGATGGTGCTCGGCAACGGACTTTGCGCCGCCCCAGCCTACTGGTGCACCGACTTCGTCCTTGTGCAGCGCGCCATGGCCGCACGTGATTTGACTTCAGCGTGTAAAACACCGCTCGTCGCGGCGATCCCCAAAATGTTCTTCCCGGCCATCGTCACCGTCCAGGGCATGCTGGCTATAGCTCTCGCTCCTGGAATCGTCGATGGTCAGTTCAACCTAGCCCTCCCCTTTCTGCTCAATCGCTTCTATGGCCCCGGCATGCTCGGAATGGGCATTACCGCACTGCTGGCCAGTTTCATGTCTGGCATGGCCGGAAACATCACAGCCTTCAACACGGTATTCACCTATGACATTTACCAAACCTATATTGCAAAGGACCGCGAGGACAGACATTATCTGAACGTTGGCCGCTGGGCCACCGTTGGTGGCACCTGCATCGCATGTGCTTCCTCCTTCCTGGTACTGTTCTTCAACAACCTGATGGACTATATGGCGCTAGTCTCCATCCTGTTTATCTCGCCATTCTTCATCATCTTTCTGTTGGGCATGCTGTGGAAGCGCCCTTCGGCCGCAGCAGGATTCTACGGCATGTTGGGTGGACTTGCCGGCGCAGTGAGCGAATACATCCTGTATCGAGTAGGGGTGCTGCACTTCGCCTCTCCCATGGCTTCCAATATCTGGACGGCGATCTGGGGCCTGTTCGCTGGCGTCATCACTCTTACGATCTGTTCGTTCATTACCAAGCCACCCGATCCAGATTCGCTACGCGGTTTGGTCTTCGACTCTGGATCCATGCGCCAAACACGTGCAATTGGGACTGCGTGGTATCGCACACCGCTCGCCTACGCTGTTGTTGTCCTCGTTCTTTTTTCCGCGCTCAACTACCTGTTTTACTGAAAGGTTCCATCATGGCGACTCAACATCCTCTGTTCCATGGCATCGTCACGGCAATGGTGACTCCGCTTACCGATCAGCAGACGCTCGACCGGGAAGGTCTTAGCCGGCTAATCGAACATCTGATCGCTGGAGGTGTGCATGGCGTGTTTCCGCTCGGCACCACGGGCGAGGCTCCGGCATTGCCCACCGAGATGCAAGAAGAGGTCATCGAGCTAACCTGCGAACAGGTAGCCGGGCGGGTTCCTGTCATCGTTGGCGTTACCAACAACTCACTCATCGAGGCAGTGCGTCTGACGCACGTGGCCGCTCAGTCCGGAGCCACAGCCATCGCGGCCGCACCACCTTTCTATTACGCTCTGTCGCAGGATGAGATTCTGCGCTATTACGAGAAGTTGGTGGCGCAAACACGCCTGCCGCTGGTTCTCTACAATGCTCCTGCCAACACGCATGACACGCTCCACGTGGACACAGTACGCAGGGCCTCGCAGTTTGCCAACATCATCGGCCTCAAAGACAGCGGGTTCGATATGGACTATTTTCGTGAAGTCAAGAACGCCGTATCGTCCCGAGCTGACTTTAGCCTTCTCGTCGGGCCCGAAGAACTGCTCGCAGAATGCATCCAATGTGGCGGACATGGAAGCATGGCCGCCGGATCGAATATTTTCCCTTCGCTTTTTGTCAGTCTTTACGAAGCGGCGGTAGCGAAAGACTCACTCCGCATTGCCAGACTGCACAAGGAGATTCTTGACTTCGGGCGCGCCGTCTATCATGGCCGTAATCCACTACGCGGGCTGAAATGCGGGCTACGCGCACTCGGCGTTTGCAGTAATGTTCTCTCCGAGCCGTTAAGCGAGTACACGCTTGAAGAAACCAGCGCGGTCGAGCAATACGTCCGCGAACATTGTGCCAGCGTGTCGGCATAGGCACGTCTGGAGAGGCACTATTGTGAGATTGCCGCACTGGCTCTGACCTGCTCGCGCCAGTACACTATCAGCGGTTCAGGTGTCTCTGTGTTGGACACTGCCTTCGGCAACCATTGCGGCGTGACCAGTTCCGCTTACTTGCCCAAGCGTTACCCCCGGCGAATTCGCTTGTCAAGCAAATTCGGGTAATCTATGATGCGTTAAGTGAAACCAGTGCCAATTCAAAAGCGTGCGGCGAAGACCAAGGCCGCCAAGGCCGAGCGCGGCGACAAGAGTTTTCTTGCCGTCGCGGACAAGCTCTTTCGCACGCTCGAAACCTTCACAGCGTATCGCGCCGGTGAGCTCACCCTTGACGAAATCACGCGTCGCACCGGACTTCCGAAGAGCACTTCGTTCCGGCTCGTCAGCTCGCTTGAAAAGTGTGGCTACCTTGCCCAGGACCCTGCCAGCGGCCGCTATTCGCTGGGCGACCGGTTCTTCGAACTCGCCAACAGCTCGCTTCCCTATCAGCGGCTAATTTCCATAGCGCGCCCCTACCTTAATTCGCTGATGCTCACCTTCGCAGAGTCCGTGAACCTTGGTGTTTACGATGATGGCAAGGTGGCGCATATCTTTGCGATTGATAGCCCGAAACCATATCGTGTGTCCGCAACCATAGGCAACCGCGCCTACTTGCATTGCACCGGTATGGGAAAAGCCCTGGCCGCCTATCTGGATAAAGACGAGTTGCATGCCGTACTGGTCCGTTTTGGCTTGCCGCAGCACACCCAGTACACCTTTACTACTGAAGATGCGCTGCTCGAAGAGTTGAAGCACATCCGCAAAACCGGCATCAGCCACGACAACCAGGAAGACATTGAAGGCGTTGAGTGTTTTGCTTCAGCCATCTTCGGAGCCGATGGAAAGCCTGTCGCATCCATGAGCCTTTCGGGGCCGGTTGTGCGTATGCGACCTCAGGCAGAGGCCATGTCAGCCGCCGTACATGAAACTGCGCGCCGCATCTCCTATGCGCTCGGCTGGATGCAGCAGTCCGATCCAACGGCATAGTCTTTCGCTCTCAACCGTATACTGATCCTCTCCCTGCCTCGCATGGAGAGGATCTTTTGTTTTGGCGCTCATACTTCAGTCCCTCCATCTCCTGCTCTTCCCTCCCCACCGATCAAATGCCGTAGCACAAATCTGCATATCCATCCATCTACGCGAATTCGGTTAGCACCTTGCGGTCTTCCAGACGGCCAAGGCTACCTCGACCTTGAAGAGCACTTGTGATTCTGGTGCGAACGTCGCGGCATCCTTGCTCGCCGTTTCCGTCATCTTAAGGATTAGTTGGGAACAGAGTCTCCCCCATCGCAGTGTCCAGATCGTCGGTACAACCTCAGCCCAACTGATCCTAGGGTTCGTCGCAATCAACTCATTGCTCTAATTGCCTGCAATTGCAAACACTCACTGCATTCTCCCTCGTGGAGAGTGGACAGCAAGGCGCCCTCTACCCTTCAACCGCCGTTGATCAACTGACGAGGAGTACACCATGAACAAGGCCAACAAACATGCGCAGCAGACTGAAATTTTGGCCGCCCGGGCCCCCAAAAACCGTCAGCCAATCACCTTCATCCCACTCTCTAAAAGAATTTATCAATATACGGCGCATATTCTGATCATCTGTTTGCTCGCTTTATGCTCGCAGGTCGCCCGCACCCAGACGGTGATTGCCACCGCGATGATTGGAACAACAACCGGCAACACAGTGCCGACCAACTTTCTTGGGTGGTCGCAGCCGGCAACCGACTACGCATACTTCGGACAAGACACGCACTGCTATACCGCGCCCACTGGAACATTCTCCACAAGCACGAATCCCACACAGATCACCAACGTGAGCAACACCTATCTGATGTCCATAGGAAACGGGCTGGTAGGAGCCAACATTGCACCAGGTGCGACAATCACGAATATTTCCGGAACCACCGTGACGATGTCGGCAAGTGCTATCGCAAGCGGAACAGCACGGCCCTTCAACAACCTGGTTACGACAATTCCATCCGGCGTCCTGCCCTCGGCGGTACTCGTAACACTCCCGCAGTGCGGCATCAACGCCCTCTATCGACAACTGATTGCCAATTGGAAAACAAACCTTGGGCCAGGCAGTACTCCTCTGTTTCGACTCGAAGAAGACCCTGAGCATCCGTACGACTACGCCTGCAATCAGATTCCAGTCGGACAGCCCATCACGGGCGGATGGACTACATCCGGCATCACCAACTCGACCGCTGTATTCACGACAGCGCTCACCATCACGGCTACGGAAAACGGCACGACAACGTTGACCGCTCCATCTTCACTCAACTATCTGCGGGTAGGCGCTCTCGTAAGTGGAGCCGGAATCAGCGCAGGCACCAAAATTACAGCGATCACAACCGGCGCCAGCCCCACCATTACATTAAGCGCGGCGGCGGTTGGCAGCGGCGTGCAATCCATCGCGGTCCAAATGGTTTTCTCCGGCGATGTTGGATATCTTCATTCGTTCAACTCCTCCAGTGCAGCCACCGCCGGAATCAACAACCCCTCTTCGCCACAGCTCTACTACGCGCCATACACGGTCAATGCCGGCGCCACCGTCAACAGTTTCTCGGTCCCTATCGCGTATTCATCCTCTACCGCGCTCTCCGGGACAGAAAATGGCTACTTTACCTTGCAGTCGCAGTGGTACCCTGCAGTGCCGGTTCCAACCTGCTCGGTCGGCACACTGAATCCTCCCCAATCTGCGCTCATCGATCCCATCGCAGACCTGGTGATAGAGTCCGGTACCCTGAACATCTCTCTTGGACTTGATCTAGCATCATCGCAGATCGTCAACGGAGATCAGTTTGGCCCAACAACCGGAACCACAACACCGGTACCCATCATGTCCTATTCGCCCACCGAGGTGAAGAACTGGCTCACCGCCTTCAGCGGGCATACCAATTTGATTTCGTATTTCGAATTGGGGAATGAGCCAGACAACTACTCTGGCCAG